>ENA-OWOV01000097-OWOV01000097.1-gut-metagenome-genome-assembly--contig:-NODE-97-length-35030-cov-6.402655_pt1 | contig 35030 bp, 33 predicted proteins | sample MGYA00248247_ERZ651799 | MGnify/ENA primary metagenome ERZ651799 (study PRJEB26908, sample SAMEA4031712) | gut metagenome | biome: gut; feature: normal infant; material: stool | place: China | collected 2015 ...
GATTGTGGGAGTGCGTAGCACGGAGCAATCCGCAGGCATCAAAGTCGGGGGCTTTTGACCCCGACATCTATTTATTTTTGTATCAAATAGAATGAAAGTCTGCTCTATTTAAATTCTACAACTGCGTAGGGTCTTCCATCCTCCGCACACAGTTCAATAACCGTCCGGTCTTCCTCCCTGCTCCTTTTCGGATAAATGACATCTCCCAGGACTGCCGATTTCTTATACTCCACACGGATCTGTCTGAACTGGCGGTCAGCCGGAAGAAATTCCAGTGCCATCTGCACATACTGGCAGTTATTTACATGCTCATTCGTATCAATATGATAACGACGTACCGGGAATGCCTCCAGTGCCTCAGTCTCTTCCGGCAGGGAGATTTTTCTTCCATTATAAGGCATATCCAGTGCCTCACCCATGCCGTATGGCTTTATGTCTTTTTCCTCCGGTCTTACCGGCCGCCCGGTCTCTGTATCAAGAAATACCCATACAGAATAAGCCTTTGCGATCATGTTCCCGCTTTCATCTTTTATGTAAAAATTACGATTTCCGAATAATCCCTTAAATTCTGTCGGAAATGTTCCGATTGTGATCCTTTCTCCCAACGCAGGATACCGTTCTGCGATCACCTGCCAGTAGGACAGGATCCAGGCACGCTTTTCTGCCTTCAGTACCTCCGTTCCAAGTCCCACATCTTCTGACTGGAACGTGCTGCAATCCTGAAAATAATTGATCAGTGCAGGAAGGGTCAGTGTTCCATGATGATCGATCTCACTGTAACGTACTCTGCTGTTAAATTCATACATTTTATTTATCCTCCGTTTTTGCTACATAATCATAATCTACCGTAATCACACTCTCGTATCTGGAATCCACTCCCTTTAACCGTTCCATCAACTGTAACGGAAGGTCGTTGCGTCTTTTTTCATCATATTCGATCGGGATCACCATATCGAAAATCAGATTGATTCTCTCCGCTCCCCACACGACACGAAAATCATGGATGCTGCATGCCGGATCCAGCTCTTTCAGAAGATGCTCTGTCTTCTTCCTGATACGGATCACCTTTTCATCTTTCATTTCCACCGGATCCATATGGATCACCAGCATCATCCCAAGTTCTTTTGCCGCATCCCGTTCGACACGGTCTATGATCTCATGCGACTTTTCAAACTCCTGGTCGTTGGGAACTTCTGCGTGGATGGATGCCATACTTCTGCCCGGTCCGTAATTATGCACGATCAGATCATGAACTCCCTCGATCCCATCGTAGCTCTCTACAAATTTTTTAATCTTCTCATAAACCTCCGGACTGACCGGTTCACCAATCAGAGTATTCAATGTATCTTTTGCAATCCCGAAACCGGCCCACATCACAACCAGTGCCACGCCAAGACCGACAAAACCATCCATATTGATCCCTGTTGCCGCAAAAAAGAGAATCGAAAAAATTGTCGCTGAAGTCGTGATCACATCTCCCATAGAATCAGCAAAGACCGCCTTCATCACCTGAGAATCAATCCTCTCTCCCAGCTTTTTGTTGAACAGTCCCAGCCACAGTTTCACTGCGATCGAAAGGCATAAAATCAACACCGAGACCGGAAGAAATTTCAACTGCTCCGGATGAAGGATCTTTCCCACCGAATCCTTCAGAAAGGTAAATCCAACCTCCAGCACCAGAAAAGAAACAATCAGTGCTGCTATGTACTCGATCCGCCCATGCCCGAACGGATGATCTTTGTCCGCCGGCTTTCCTGCCATACGGACTCCCACAAAACTGATCACCGATGAGCCTGCATCGGACAGGTTATTAAAAGCATCTGCCGTAACAGATACACTGTTCAGTACCAGTCCGACAATCAATTTTGTCAGAAATAATATTACATTACAAAAGATGCCCACAATGCCGGACAGCATACCATATGCCGTCCGCACGGACACCTTTTCCACCTCCTCATAATCTTTTACAAAATGCCTGATAAGAAATTCTGTCATATTTATTTTTCCTTCCAGAAGAACCAGCGGATCTGAAACTTTGAACCTACCGTCACTTCCGAATATTCTTCCTCCGTCAATACCTTCTTTAACTGTTGTTTTCCCTTTTCAGGAAGTACTGCATTTGTTGTATCCAGAAAACACAGATTCGGATACAGTACGCACCACCAGTTATGTCCTGCCGCTTCTCCCAGTTCGATCCTCAGGGTCTTGTAATTTCCGGCAGGAAATGTGACATCTCCATAGGTCCGGTCCGGGAAATAGCACGTCGTCACTGCCACACTGACTGTCTGCTTCATCTGCAGGTCTGCCATTTTCTGCTCAGCCACCTGCCGGATCTTCTCCGTATGCCCCCTCATCCACCGGGTCGTCTCCTTTACATCCAGTCCCTCAGGAAGTACTTCTTTTAAATAGGATAAGACTGCATCCCGTACCTCCATCTTCACCGCCTGATCTGTCCTGCTGTCACTGTTCGCAAGAACATGAAACCGCAGCACTTCCTCTGCCAGATGCTCCTGCACCGCCCGGTCTTTTCTCTGCACATCTCCCATCACTACTGCTGTTGTCACTACGGTTGCCACGATCAGTGCAAGGAAAATGCTGATCACACGAATCTTCCCCGGTACAATCTGCTCTTTTCTGACTGCTTCTCTGACTGCTTCTTTCATATGTAATCCCTCCATATATCTATTGTCCGGTCAGGTTTTTCCTGATCTTTCTCATCTTTTTCCGGTCATCCGATCGGCTGATATATGGAGTATTACCTGAAAGCTGCCCTCTATACATTTTTCGGATACATTTTCCTGCTGATGCACTTTTCTTCCTGATACATTTTTCTTACATACGCTTTTTTCTATACGCTTTCTTCTTTTTCGCGGATCGTGTCTACTACTGCCTCTGCCTGGTTCTTGATATGCTGTCCTGTGATCTGGGTTGCACGATCTTTATCCCGGCTTTCGATCGAATCAATGATCGTCTGATGTTCTTCCAGCAACTGCGGATAACACTCTTTCTTTTTCAGATATTCAATCCTGTAGCGATACATCTGCTCCCGCAAATTGTTCAGAAGCTGGATCAGACGGTGGTTATCCGTAGCTGCATAAATGATATCATGAAATGCCACATCCGCCTGTGCGATCCGGGTAATATCATCGCTGTCCAGCGTATTACGAAATTCTGCGGAAGCCTCCTTCATCGCTTTGATCCCTTCTTCATCCATGCGGTCGCAGGCAAGCTGGACTGCCAGTTCCTCCAACGCACACCGCACTTCCAGTACATCTCTTAAATTCTTTTCCGTGATTTCTGCAACTTCTGCACCTTTCCTTGGGATCATCAGGACAAGACCTTCCAGCTCAAGCTTACGGATCGCCTCACGGATCGGTGTCCGGCTCACTCCGAGTTTGTTCGCAAGCTGGATCTCCATCAGTCTTTCTCCCGGCTTCAGTTCCCCTCTTAAGATTGCCTGCCGCAGCGTATTAAATACCACATCTCTCAGAGGCAGGTACTCATCCATCGTTACTTCAAAATCTGTCCCCATATTATTTTCTCCTTACGTTATGCACATTCGTCACATAGACCTGCTTCGTCAGTCCGCTCTCACGAATCTTCCTCTGTGCCTCCCTTGCCGCAGCACGGTTTTCAAAAAGTCCGAAAACAGTAGGACCACTGCCACTCATCATCGCACCAATCGCACCATTCTCTCTCATGACCTGCTTCAATTCTTCGATCACCGGATGCATCGGGATCGTAACATCCTCCAGCACGTTCCCCATATTTTCTGAAATCCTGTGAAGATCCTTCTGCCTCAGACCCTCGATCAGAGCATCTATATCAGGATGTTCTATGATCTCCTCTGAGTCCAGTGCCTCATAAACTACTTTGGTTGATACACTGACCGGTGGCTTTGCGATCAGGACCGTACATTTCGGCATGGCAGGGAGGACACTTAATTCCTCTCCGATCCCTTCTGCCAGCACCGTCCCTCTCATAATACAGTAAGGCACATCTGCTCCCAGCTTTACCCCACGTTCCATCAGATCTTTTTGCTGCAGGTGGAGTCCGAACATGCGGTTCATCCCGAATAAGACAGCCGCTGCATCTGAACTGCCGCCTGCCAGTCCCGCTGCCACCGGGATATGCTTATTCAACACGATCTTCACACCCTCGCTGATCCCAAATTCCTCGATCAGGAGCTTTGCTGCCTTATAAGCAATATTGGTATCTCCTGTCGGGAGAAATCCCAGGTTGGTCGTAAGTTCAATCCCAGGTTCTTTCTTCTTTGTCAGCTTTACTTCATCATACAAATAAATGGTCTGCATGACCATACGCACATCATGATATCCGTTCTCTCTTCTTCCCAGTACATCCAGTCCCAGGTTTATTTTTGCAAGTGCTTTCAGCTCGATCTGATTCATCCGTATCTTCCATCCTCTCAATCGCAAAACGCATGCTGTATCTTGTATACATTGTACTTACAGTATACTCATATTTTCTTTAAAAATCAATAATTTATCCCCCTCTTTCACATTTTCATTCTGCATTCCGTTCACTTCCATAATGCCCTCTTTTGTTGTCATATACCGCTTTGCAAGCTGCCACAGATCTTCTCCGCTCTGCACGATATGCCCCACGATCGACGGTCTTTTTTCAAGCTGTGCCAGGTCCAGCGGTTCTTCCCTGACATTCTCCATCGTCCACACTTTCACCGGTCTTCTTAAAAATGTATCAAATGTGAGGATTCCTTTGATCTCCACTGATTCACTTCCGACCAGTGTAATCTGCAACTGCTCGATATGCTGTTCCATATTGTAGACTGTTTCCTCCGGCATTTCTTTACACTCGATCTGATGTTCAAATGGGATCATTCCCTGCCAGCTTCCATATGGTTCTGCATCATCTCCACGCAAATAAAGGAACGAAAGGTGTAAAATTCCTTCCACCCGGATTCCCTCTCCGGTTCTATCCGCATGCTCCACCTGGATTGCTCCTCTGGCATGCAGGATCTGCAGAACATCTGTCTTCAGCTCCGGCAGTGACAGTCGTTCCGTCACCTTACATTTTGACTGATTCTGCATTAATAATTCTTCACATACCACCTCAGTCGTATCAAAAAGACACTGTTTCTGAAGTGAATACAGATCTTCCAGCAGTTCCACGCTTTCCTCCCGGTAAAAATTCATATGGAGTGCCAGCGTTCCTTCAATTCCAAGAATCCGCATTTCCCCGTCTTCATCCATTCTGAGATCGGTCAGTGTATCCTCCATCGTATGGCGAATAGAAAAATACATCTCTTCACTGACTCCCTCACACGGAATCCTTCCCTCATAAGGGATCGTCTGCGAGATCCAGTCCGGCTTTTCATCCCCGGACAGATACATACAGAACAGGAACAGTTCTCCCCGCACGATCAATTCATCCTGTCCTGGACGCAGTTCCAGTTTCCGCTCACTGATATCGGTAAATAAGATCTGCCCTATGCTTTCTTTCGTTCCCGGAATCGTAATTTCTTCTTTGATTCTGTATGTATCTTTTTTGGTCACTTCCAGTTGCAGGAGCTGCACTTTTTTCATTTTTTTATACAGCGGAACATCCCCTTCTGCATCCGTCACGGTCTCTTCATCTACCAGCTTTTCCCTGCCGACTTCCAGTTCCACCATCGCACGCAGACTCAGTTTTCTTGAATGGATCAGGGACGGCGTAAACTCGATCCGCACATTCTGAACATAAAATTCTTCCCCCTCCTGATTTTCTGCATAAACCATCTCCTCAAACGGAAGTTTCCCTTCCAGCACCCCGGGTTTCGGATCTGAAGAAACATTCAGATAAAGAATCCTGAAATACAGCTTTCCTGTAATCCGGACATAATTTTCTACCGGACGGATCTCTTCGATCTTCAGCTCTGTTCCTGTATCAACAATTCTTCTGACATCCTCTTTTGCCTCCGGTATATTATAATCTTCATCCACATAAAACTGGTCAAAGATCTTCTTTCCTTCTCTGACGTAATGAATCCTCTTTTTTATCAGTTCCATTTTTCTCCTCCTTATTCAAACCGGATATTTTTTTCTGTCTCTTCTAGTTCCACTACTACATAAGGATAAGTTGCAATCTCCTTTTTTTCTTCTCCTTTTTCCGGTCCGAGAAGACCGGTATGGATATAGACCGTTTCCTGTGTTTCACAGAGCCGGTCCACTTCCACACTGTATCCTGTTGTCTTCTGCTCTCCATATCCCTCGGCAAGATACAATTTCCCCTGATCCGCAAAAGTCAGCCGGAACGGGTTTTTCTTATTTTTCTCGATCAGGCTCATTAATTCTTCCGGAATCGCCTCCTCCGTAACTACTTTTATCTCCAGTTCGTGCTGTTCAGAATTCTTTTTTTCCTGCCGCACGCAGCCTCCGGCCTCCAAAGACAGCAGAAGACAGAAAGCCAGTGCAAAAGTTTTCCACATACTCTGCTTTTTTCTCTCCACTTTTCCACCTGTTGCGGCATATTTTCCCTATTATCCTATGACATTCCCCATACAGATATTCCTTTCCTGCCTGTCCTCCCCAGCCTTGTATTTTACTGGATGCTCCTGTATAATGGAAAGATATCAGGGCGTCTGGTTTCCGCACTGCAGGAGACTGCTCACGAGTGAGTTCAAAGGCTTTTACCACGCTCCGATAGCATAAAATAAAAGAGAGGAATTTCTATGATTCGATTAATATGTATTGTTGTATTTCTGATTTTATACCTGATCCTGTCGATTCCGGTTTTTCTCGTGGAATGGCTGATCGGTAAATTCAATCCACAGGCACGGGATATCAGTTCCTTAAGGATTGTCCAGTGGGGATTTAAAGTGATCCTGAAAATGACCGGGGTAAAAGTCACTGTGATCGGTGAAGAAAATATTCCTGATGAGCCCGTTCTTTACGTTGGAAACCATCGCAGCTTCTTTGATATTCTGCTTACCTACAGCCGCTGTAAAAGACTGACCGGATATGTTGCAAAGAAAGAGATGGAAAAAGTTCCCCTCCTTTCGATTTGGATGCGTTTTCTCTATTGTCTTTTCCTTGACCGGGAGAATCCAAAAGAGGGACTTAAGACGATCCTGAAAGCCATCGAATATATCAAAAAGGGGATTTCGATCTGTATCTTCCCTGAGGGTACAAGAAATAGCGGAGAAGAACTTTCTCTTCTCCCTTTTAAAGACGGAGCATTTAAAGTCGCAACCAAAACCGGTTGTGCCATTGTACCGATCTCCATGAATAATACCTGTGAGATTTTTGAAGCTCATTTTCCAAAGATCAGAAAGACCCACGTTATCCTTGAATATGGAAAACCGATCTACCCGGATGAACTGGATAAGGATACGAAAAAGCATATCGGTGAATATGTAAGAAATATCATTGATGAAACGATCCATAAAAATGCTGAACTTTTATAGTTCAGCATTTTCAGAGAACTGAAGAAGACGACTGTGAATCATGAATACTCATCTTTCACGGTCGTCTTTTTTATTCTTCCAAACTGTTTCTTAGCTTTTATTCAATTCCTGTTACTGTGTAATCTTTCTCTTCCACAGCTTTTTTCAGCACATCATCACTGATTTTGCTGTTCAGTGTCACTACGGCTGTTCCGGCCTCATGACTTACTTCCGCTGTCTCTACCTGGTCCAGTGCTTCCAGTGCTTTCTTCACTGCTGCCTCACAATGTCTACACATCATACCTTCAATTTTGATCGTCTTTGTCATTCTTTCTTCCTCCTGCTCTTTCTTGCTTCTATTCGCCCTGACTTTTTTGTCATGACTTCCATCATACATTTTAAACCAGTTCAGTCTCAATGCATTTGTTACCACACAGAAACTGGACAGGCTCATCGCCGCTGCCCCGAACATTGGGTTCAACTGCCATCCAAATAACGGAATCCATACTCCTGCTGCCAGCGGGATTCCGATCACATTATAAAAGAATGCCCAGAATAAATTTTCATGGATATTACGGAGTGTCGCCCGGCTCATCCGGATCGCTGCCGGAACATCGCTCAGTCTGCTCTTCATCAGCACAACATCTGCCGCATCAATGGCAATATCCGTTCCCGCCCCAATCGCAATTCCTATATCTGCTCTCGTCAGAGCCGGAGCATCATTGATACCATCTCCGACCATTGCCACCTTTCCTTTTTTCTTCAGTAAACGGATCGCTGCCTCTTTTCCTTCCGGCAGCACACCTGCAATGACTTCATCCACTCCTGCCTGTTCCCCGATCGCTTTTGCGGTCCGTTCATTATCTCCGGTCAGCATAACCACCCGGATTCCCATATTCTGCAGTTCTTTTACTGCCTGCGGACTGTCTTCTTTGATGACATCTGCAACCGCAATGATTCCGATCAGTTTCTCATTTCTTACAAAGAACAGCGGAGTCTTTCCTTCCTGTGCAAACTTCTGTGCCTGCTGCTCTACCGCATCCGGCACTTCACTCTTTGATCTGATATATTTTAAGTTTCCACCATAAAGCCAGGTTTCTCCCAGTCTTCCTGAAAGTCCGTTTCCTGCAACTGCCCGGAAATCTGCTGCCTCTTCTTTACTTTCTAATCCCTTTTCTTTCGCATATTCCAGTACTGCTCTTGCCAGCGGATGCTCACTTTTCTTTTCCAGTACATAGGCTGTTCTGATCAGTTCTTCCTCTGAAATTTCCTCTGCCGGAAAAAGATCCGTCACTCTCGGTTCTCCGCTTGTGATCGTTCCGGTCTTATCAAGTACCACAATCTGCATCTTTCCTGTCTCTTCCAGTGATACTGCTGTCTTGAACATGATGCCATTTTTCGCACCCATGCCATTTCCTGCCATAACCGCTACCGGAGTTGCAAGTCCCAACGCACATGGACAACTGATGACAAGCACTGAAATCCCTCTTGCAAGTGCAAATCCGATACTCTGTCCCGCCAGCAGCCACACAACCATCGTGATCACTGCGATCGTAATGACTGCCGGTACAAATACTCCTGATACCCGGTCTGCGACTTTGGCAATTGGTGCTTTAGTCGCTGCTGCATCACTGACCATCTGAATGATCTGTGACAGGGTTGTATCTTCTCCAACTCTCGTTGCCTCACAGCGGATAAAACCTGACTGGTTCAAAGTCGCTGCAGATACCGTATCTCCACTCTTCTTATCCACCGGAATACTTTCACCGGTCAGTGCTGCTTCATTCACGGCACTTGTACCCTCGATCACTATTCCATCTACCGGGATATTTTCCCCCGGTCTGACCACAAATACATCTCCTTTTTTTACCTGCCCAATAGATACATTCAGCTCTTCTCCGTTCTTTATTACCGTTGCTGTCTTCGGAGCAAGCTTCATGAGGCTCTTCAGTGCATCCGTCGTCTTTCCTTTCGATCTTGCTTCCAGCATCTTTCCTACAGTGATCAGCGTAAGGATCATCGCTGCTGACTCAAAATAGAATTCATGCATGAATGACATGACACCATCCATATCCCCGCTGACCTGAGCCGCAGTCATCGCATACAATGCATAGACACTGTAACCATAAGATGCTCCTGCTCCCAGTGCCACCAGTGTATCCATATTGGGGGCGAGGTGGATCATGCCTTTAAACCCATTGACAAAGAATTTCTGATTGATCACCATCACTGTCGTTGTCAGAAGTAACTGCGTCAGACCCATCGCAATATGATTTTCTGCCATAAAAGAAGGCAACGGCCATCCCCACATCATATGTCCCATTGATACATACAGCAACGGGATAAGAAATACCAGTGAAGCGATCAGTCTCCTTTTCATCTTCGGAGTCTCTGTATCTTTCAGCATCTCATCCGCTGCCGCAGCAGATGCTGTTCCTCCGTTTTCGGTCTCTGCATTTTTCAGTGATGCTCCGTATCCGGATGCCTCCACAGCAGCAATGATCTCGGATGCCGACGCAGTTCCCTCCACTCCCATGGAGTTAGTCAGCAGGCTTACCGAGCATGACGTTACCCCCGGGACATTGGATACCGCTTTTTCTACACGGCTGCTGCACGCTGCACAGCTCATCCCTGTCACACGATATTGTTCCATCTTCTCACCTTCCTGTTCTATTTTCCGATTTCTGTTCTTCCTTCCGGTTCCTGTTCTTCCTTCCGGTTTCTGTTCTTCCTTCCGGTTTCTGTTGTACTTTCCAGACGCTGTGCGGCAATCATTATTTCATCAGCTTCTGCAATGTTGCAACCAGTTCATCCACGGTTGCATCTTTTCCCTCTCTTATATCATCCGCCACGCAGGTACGAATATGGTTTGCAAGAAGTACTTTATTAAAACTGTTCAATGCCGCATTCACAGCTGAGACCTGTACTAAAATATCCGGGCAATAGGCATCATTTTCTACCATTCTCCTGATTCCCCTGACCTGCCCTTCGATCCTGCTCAATCGGTTCAGTAAATCTTTATATTCCTTTTCCGAACGCTCCTTTGTCTTATGGCAACAGCCCGGATAGACTTTTTCTTCTTCCATGATCATGCTCCTTTTTGATCGAAATTATGAGAAACATACTTTGCGGATTTCAATACCCCCTGTAGGTATTTTTCACATTTTGGATTATATACCCATAAGGGGTATATTTCAAGTGCTTTTTCTATTATTTTCTGGATCGATTCTATTTTGGAGATATTTCAAAAAAATAAACCGAAACCGGAGATGAATTTCTGTCTGCTTTTAGCTTTGACAAAACTTTTTCTCCGATTCCGGTTGTCCGATTTTTCTTTGCTGTAAAATTTTATTCAGGATATACCAGATTCCGGTCATTCTTCAGGCTGTCCCGATATTTTCTGATATAATATTTCGCCATATCAAGATTCTGTTCCTGATAATTTCCACACTGTTCCGGTGCTGCTCCCGGAATCCCACCTTCAAATCCTATAATAAAATCACACATATCTATAACAAGATCATAAATATCTTCTGAATCCAAATTGCCAAACATAACAAGATAACATCCTGTCCTGCAGCCCATCGGTCCAAAATAGATCACATCTTCTTTACTATCACTGTTTCTGAGATAGGTTGCCGCCAGATGCTCGATCGTATGCAGTGCCGGTGTATCTATAACCGGTTCTCTGTTCGGTGCTGTGATCCTCAGATCAAACGTCGTTGTAACGCAGTCTCCTTTCGCATCTCTTCTTGATACATACAATCCCGGCATGAGATTCAGATGATTGATTGTAAAACTTGCAATTCTTTCCATTTTAATTCCTCTTATTTTCTATTTTACTTCTTTTTATGATTCCGCTTCATCAGGATTCCTCCGCTTACATCTGCCAGTCCCCAGCCAATCGGAATCGCCCACCAGATCGCTCCAACTCCAAAGATTGGAGCAAAGACATATGCCAGCACCACTCTCGTTCCAAGCGATATAATCGTAAGTACCAGTGAGATCTTCGGCTTTTCAATAGCACGGAAATACCCATACAACAGAAAGAGGATTCCGATACCGCAATAACACATTCCTTCAATCCGCAGATATCCTGCTCCAATACGGATGATTTCTGTCTCTTCGCCGGAAATAAAAATTTCCATCAGATTTGTTGCCAGAAAATAAACTCCTGCCGACACAACCACACAAAAGCCAAGTACGATCCCTGCCGCACTTTTTGTGCCTTTTTTTATTCTTTTTTCTTCACCCGCTCCATAATTCTGAGAGATAAAGATGGAATAGGCATTTCCAAATTCCTGTGCCGGCATATATGCCAGTGTGTCAATCTTCACACCGGCTGCAAAAGCAGCCATCACCGCTGTTCCAAAGCTGTTGACCAGCCCCTGCACCATAAGAATTCCAAAATTCATCACAGACTGCTGTACTCCGGTTGCCGAAGAATAGGAAAAGATTTCTCCCAGCAATTCTTTTTTTACCCGTATCTTTTCTCTTTTCAGTTCTTTCAGATTCAAAACCGGTTCTTTAATAAAGCTATAGAATGCTATTCCGATTCCTGATACCGCCTGCGACAGAACCGTTGCCTGTGCCGCACCTTCCACTCCCATGTTCCATACTGCCACAAACCAGTAATCCAGCCCGATATTGAGTACAGAACTGATTCCCAGAAATACTAACGGCACGATGGAATTTCCTGTGGAACGCAATAAAAACGCAAAATAATTATACAGAAAAATAAATAATAATCCACTTAAGATCCATCTGACATAACGCAGCATCATATCATAAATTTCACCCGGGATCTGCATGAGCCGCAGAATCGGATGCAGCAACACAAAGGACAACAGCATAAGAAGCAGTGTAATTCCCAAGACCATTCCGAACGAAGATACGATATATTCTTTCATTTTTCTGATATCTTTACGTCCGAAACTAATTGAAAATAATGCACCGCTTCCCATGCACATTCCCAGGATCAGAGAAGTCAGAAATGTCATCAGGGTATAGGCACTTCCAACCGCTGCCAAAGCATCAGAACCAACAAATTTTCCAACGATCCATGTATCTGCCAGATTATAACACTGCTGAAGCATATTCCCAAGAATCATGGGAACTGCAAACAGCAACATCGTCCCTGTCACATTTCCTTTCGTTAAATCTCTGTTCATCCCAATCTGATTTCCTTTTCCGTTCTTTTTTGTCTTTCTTATTTATCTTTCTTATTTATCTTTCTTAATTTTCTCTCTTATTTTTCTTTTCTGCCTTCTTTTATGTAAAACTCTGAAAATCAAAGAGAAAGTTCATCGATCTTCTTCAGTTCTTCTTCAGAGAACTCCGTATTTTCAATCGCTTTGATATTGTCCAGCAACTGCTGCGGCCTCGATGCTCCCACCAGTACGCTGGTTACGATTCCATCTCGCAAAATCCAACTCAGAGCCATCTCTGCCAGAGTCTGGCCACGTCCGGCTGCAATTCCGTTCAAAGCACGGATCTTCAGAAGCATTTCTTCTGTAAGTGCATCCTTTTTCAAAAATCTTCCGTCTGTCATAATCCGGCTGTCCTCCGGGATTCCATTCAGATAACGGTTCGTCAGAAGACCCTGTGCCAACGGACTGAACGCAATGATTCCTTTCTTCAGTTCTGCAGCCTTTTCTTTCAGACCATTCTTCTCAATCGTCCGGTCAAAAATAGAATAACGGTTCTGATTGATAATAAACGGACAATGAAGATCCGTCAGAATTGCTGCCGCTTTTTCCATGGTCGGTCCGTCATAATTGGACAATCCTGCATAAAGTGCTTTTCCTGACTGTACTGCTGTAGCCAATGCTCCCATGGTCTCCTCTAATGGTGTATTCGGATCCATCCTGTGATGATAAAAGATGTCTACATAATCCAGTCCCATTCTCTGCAGGCTCTGATCCAGACTTGCCAGCAGATACTTTCTGCTTCCCCAGTCCCCGTAAGGACCATCCCACATCAGATATCCCGCTTTTGTACTGATCACCATCTCATCTCTGTGCTGTCCCATCTCTTCTTTTAAGATTCTGCCAAAATTCTTCTCAGCACTACCCGGTTCCGGTCCATAGTTATTTGCAAGATCAAAATGCGTGATTCCATTGTCAAATGCCGTAAAGCAGATCTGCTTCATATTTTCATAGACACCGGTATCCCCAAAATTGTGCCAGAATCCCAGTGACACTTCCGGTAATCTTAATCCGCTTTTTCCACAATACGGATATCCCATCTTCTGATATCTGTCTTCTGCTGCCTGATACATACGCTTATACCTCCTATGCATTCCGTTTTGTCACAGCCTACGGATTTCTATTCGTTATTCTATCACTTCAGGTCTGTTATGTCATCGCTTTCTGCATTTTTAATCAAAATTTTATTTCCCTTATTCTTCACATCAGCTTTATATCCCATACCTGCTTCCAGGTTTCTAATATTTTGTGCTATGAATGCTATAAATTTTCTGAATTTTTAAAAAAATATATGGAATAGAAAGAATTTTAATTTTAGGGTTTACAAACTTGTAACCTTATGATATTATATCACTTGTCGAGCGGAAGTGGCGGAATGGCAGACGCGCTAGATTCAGGTTCTAGTGGGAGTTTTATCCTGTGGGAGTTCAAGTCTCCTCTTCCGCATTGATGAGAAAAAGAAATCCTTGATTTGAGGATTTCTTTTTTTGTTATACAAAACGGTATTGCACTATACACTTATCATGTCGTCCTTAACACATCTCCTTCAATATTTATATCAATATAGTAATTCTATCATAATCTCTTAATAATTTTTATAATTCTTTTTCTTTCCCGACACACCCCGGACACAATTTTCCTCTATAATAAAATCATCAAATAAAGAAGACGGCGATTGTATTAATTGCTTTTTATGGTTGCCGGTCTTCGCCTAAAAATTACGAACAGTTTACATAGATTACAGCCCGGAACCAAAGCCCCGGGCTGATTTTGTACTAAAAAAGCTTCTTTAGATACCATAGCTATCTTATACAGATATACACCATATAACCTATATAGAGCAGCAGCATGATAATGCCTTCTTTCCTGCTCAGTCTTTTCTTTGTCCACGCCATCAGCCATACAACGATACTAAAGCCAACAAGAATCACAATATCAACAATATTTTCCATTAAAAATGCAATCGGACTGATAGATGACGCAGCTCCAAGTACCAGCAGGGCAATCGCCATTAATATTTCTTTCATCTTAACTTTCCTTCTTTATTCTGAGTCACTCAGGTTATCTTGACAGTCTGCCATGGTCTTTCCACAATCTTTCCAACAGCTTTCCAACAGCTTGTGCCAGCACAGACTCTGATCCGTTGCCCGCGTATATAAAAACTCCTCAGAACAATCTCGTTCTGAGGAGTAAATAAATCTCGTTCTGAATAGTAAAGCAGATTAACGCTTGCTGAACTGGGAACGCTTGATTTTACTGGATTCTTGGAATGTGGTGTTGCAAACACGTTACAAACGCAATGCTTCTCATTACTCCTCACCACATCTCAGAACTACATGTGTTCAATATAAAATTCATCCTGACAACTCCGCCCCTCATTTTTTAATAGTAATTTATGCTCATCATATGAACGCATTCCATTCACCCGAAGTATTTCTCCTATATTCTGTCTGCTACTTGGAATGATTCTACTCTGTACCCAACGCATACTCCAATCTGAATTCACGGTTCGGATACCTTTTTTCAAAAATAACGATATCATAAACGGAGCTTCCTTGGGAGTAACATTTTCCGGAATCTCAATTGTGTATTTCTTTTCTTTCTCATCATAATTTAATATTCCGACAATTTTATTTCTATTATTTCTCCTGATTGCGTACCTGTTCAAAAAAGCACCACCTTTTCCAAATCATTTCCCAGATTTTATTCCTATGAATCTCTGATAAAACATGATCTATACCACTGAAAATATAATCCTGATCTTCTATTTTTAGTTTCCAAATCTGTAAATCGTATTCTTTTGGTATCAATGATAGATTATACACCAGAGATTTTGAGCCGACATAATTATTAACCGGAAAATCTCTCATCACGTCTATTTCTTTCAGAAGTTTTTCATCACCATATGTTGAAAACAATAACGATACTCCCTGATCAAATAAAGGCGCCATTCTAACACCGTCTTCTTCATCATTTCTTAACACTTCCAAATTGCTTCCGTGTCGATCTCTATTAGCAATCAAATAATCAATACAGAACATTTGGTACATATATAATCCCCAACCATTTCTTATTGCAAACTCTAGCGGAGATTCATTACCTTCTTTTTGCAAATCATAATACAAATCATACGCCAACTTTTCTTCATTGTCCTCACGAAAGTTTTCTGAAACAGAAACCCATGTTTCTTGTTCTTGACCATCAATAACAATCCTTGCATGTATCAATTTATACTTCACATGCGGAATTCTCAAAACATCCATCACCCGACTTACAATCAATTCATTGACACACTCATGGCCAAATACCCCACGATAACTATCATAGTTCGATAATTTGTAATATAATCTTTTCCCATTCACTTCTTCATACGCTTTCAGAAAGCACCCCGGAGTTCCCGGTGACATTTTTCTTGCCGCCCAGTCCAGATGTTTCATATCCTGTAATTCACAAATAATATCCTGCACTATGTCACCTCATCTCAAAGATTTTATTGTTCATCTGGCTCAAATTGATCTGGATAACTGTCACTGCCCTCATATCCGCACACACCCATTCTTGGAGAATTACAAACTGGCAATAAAAATTCCAGTTCATAATCTTCTCCCTCTTCATCGTTTTCCGCCTCTAAACACTCATCACACCAAAAAGGCTCTCCTTCATAATATCCTTCTGGATTAACCCATTTCGCCTCATTTTGTTCGCAGTGACTGCAAAGGATTTTAGGAGGATTATTTCTTGATAAAATTACAATTTCATTATTCTTTTTTTCTCCATCGCGACAGCTATGTATACTTAATACCAATTCTGTGGTTGAACCAAAATCATATTCATATAAAAAGTTATCGCCGACATCCACAACGTCTTTTAATCGATAATTCATATTTCTGGAAGGAATTCCCCAAAAAGCATCCGTATCTGGATTGCTTTCATATTGTTCTTCATGAATCGTGAATGCACTCAGATGTCCACAGCATTCTACCCATATGTCACGGATAAACACATCCAGTTCCTTTAGCGTAGTATTCTCGCTTGCTTCCACAATTAACCAATAATCTTTTTGATATTTGCCAGTAATAACAACCTGAAAATATCGACATCTTCTTTTTCCTTTTTCCTCAGCAAGCTTTGCACTTCTCTTTTTGCACGTCTGCAAATGTCGTAACATACCGCCTTTTGTATACTCTTTTCCACAATACTTACATAATCCTTTTGTTTGAAGCACCATTCTTCTCCCTCCAATCCATCTGGTTTTCGCATACAATAGCATCGAACGTTTTCCTATAACAAAGTATACCATTATCTTATTAAAAAATACATAGAAAAACTCCCCAAGACCGAAATCCTGAGGAGTTGTAAAAATGCTATTTGAAATTGTCTGTCCTGCAACAGAGAGCTTATCTCTTGCGTAACTGAAATTAACGCTTGCTGAACTGTGGAGCACGACGAGCTGCTTTGAGACCTGGTTTCTTACGTTCTTTCATACGTGGGTCACGAGTCAGGTAACCTGCAGATTTAAGAACCGGTCTGTAATCAGCGTCAGCCTCAAGGAGTGCTCTGGCGATTCCATGACGGATAGCTCCTGCCTGTCCTGTATATCCACCACCACATACATTAACGATGACATCAAACTTGTCAACTGTCTCTGTAGCCACGAGCGGCTGGCGAACAACAACTTTCAGAGTCTCAAGTCCGAGATACTCATCAATGTCTCTCTTATTAATAGTAATTTTTCCTGTTCCAGGTACAAGATATACTCTTGCGATTGATTTTTTTCTTCTTCCTGTTCCGTAATATTTTGCGTTAGCCACTGTTATTTCCTCCTTTCAACCTCTACCTAAAATGTAAGAACTTCCGGCTTCTGAGCCTGATTTGCATGCTCTGGGCCAGCGTAAACATGAAGCTTCTTGATCATGTCTCTTCCCATAGGTCCTTTCGGAAGCATTCCCTTAACAGCAAGCTCGATTACCTTCTCCGGCTTCTTTGCAAGAAGCTCAGCAAGTGTAGTCTCTCTCATTCCTCCAACATAATCGGAGTGATTATAATAAACTTTCTGCTGCAATTTCTTTCCTGTTACTTTTACTTTCTCAGCGTTCACAACGATTACATAATCACCTGTATCGATGTGCGGTGTATATTCCGGTTTGTTCTTTCCTCTGAGCACTTTAGCGATCTCAGATGCAAGGCGTCCTAATGTAGCACCTTCAGCGTCAACCACATACCATTTTCTTTCAATCTTATCCGGGTTAGCCATATAAGTTTTCATGGGTGTTCCTCCTGTAAATAATCATCAATGTTCTTGCTTATTTATTTGAAATCAATATACTCCGGGGCTTTGGTGTATATCGTTTCTCCTTATGTCATGCTGTACTATTATAGACCTTTCCTCTCTGAATGTCAACATTTTTCTTCGTTCTTCTTCTCATTTTTCTGCTGATTTTTTTCTCCGTCATATCTCATTTTTATTTTCTTTTTATTTTCATTTTTATTCTACGTTGTTCAAATTTCCTCCAAATGCTATAATAAAAGACAGTAGCCTCACTGCATATTTCCAACGCAGTGAACTAAAGCAGAAAGAAGGTACATCTATGTGGGCTTATAATGAAACTTTTTATCAGATTTATCCGATCGGGTTTTGTGGGGCTCCCGTTCACAATGACGGAGTTCCCGCACACCGCATTTTAAAGATCGGGGACTGGGCGGAATATCTCGGAAATCTCGGCATCGGATCGATCATTCTCAATCCGATCTTTGAATCCGACAATCATGGATATGATACAAGAGATTTCCGCAAAATTGACTGCCGCCTCGGCACAAATGAAGATTTCAGTGAAGTATGTAAGAAACTTCATTCACAGAATGTCAAAGTAATCCTTGACGGTGTCTTCAACCATGTCGGACGCGGCTTCTGGGCATTCCGGGATGTCCAGGAAAAGAAATGGGACTCTCCTTATAAAGACTGGTTTCATATCAGTTTCGACGGAAACAGTTGTTATAATGATGGTTTCTGGTATGAAGGCTGGGAAGGTCATTTTGAACTGGTCAAGCTGAATCTTCAGAATCCGGCTGTTGTAGATTATCTGCTGGACTGTGTAAAGCTTTGGATCGAAGACTTCGGCATCGACGGACTCCGTCTGGATGTTGCCTATTGTCTGGATCATAATTTTATGAAACGCCTCCGCAGCTTCTGTGAATCGATCAAACCAGGGTTTGCACTGATCGGAGAAGTCCTCTTTGGTGACTACAATCTGATCGTCAATGATGAGATGCTTCACAGTTGCACGAATTATGAATGCTATAAGGGAATTTATTCCAGTTTCAACAGCATGAATCTGTTCGAGATCGCACATTCCCTGAACCGTCAGTTCGGACCGGAACAGTGGTGTATTTACCGCGGAAAGCATCTTATGACATTTGTGGATAATCATGATGTCACAAGAATCGCAAGCATTCTGACGAACAAGAACCACTTACCGTTATGTTACGGAATCCTCTTTGGAATGCCGGGAATCCCCTGTATTTATTATGGAAGTGAATGGGGTGAAGAAGGAGTGAAAGCTCCCGATAATGACTATGCTCTCCGCCCGTGCTTTGATGCCCCAAAGCCAAATGAACTGACCGACTTTATCTCCCGGCTGATCGAAGTAAGATGTGCCAGTGATGCTCTCTGCAACGGTTCTTACCGAAATGTTGTCATTACGAATCATCAGCTTATCTTTGAACGCCGCACAGAAACAGAACGCATCCTTGTTGCCATCAACGCTTCTGATTCTGACTTCACCGCAGGAAATGGAGAACTTCAGGGATCTTATATTGACCTGCTGAAGACCGGCGATTCATCAGAAACCGCTCCACAGACCCTGAACGTACAGCTTTCCATGCCGGCTTACAGTGTCCAGTATCTGAAAATGCTGTGATCGGCTTATCGCTCAGTCGCAAAAGACATCCGGTGTCGGACCTTTTTAAGGCTCTGTCCCGGATGTCTCTTTTTTATCTTTTATAACTCTTTTCTTATTCTTTTTGAGCTGCTCTTTCTTTCCTGCAATTCAGCAGCTATACTTCACCATTTTTAAATCGGATGATCATCTCATTGGTGATGCTGTCCCGCTCTGGCTCAACCGGGATCTCATCTCTTTGAAACCATTCTGCCATGGCAAGCTCTTCCCGATCCAGCGTAATGGCAGCTCCTCCATCTAAATCACAGTAAAATCCCATCAGAAGCGTATCAGTAAAAGACCAGGGCTGACTCTTATAATAACGGATATTCTTTACCTTAAGCCCTACTTCTTCCATGACTTCTCTCTGCACTGTCTCTTCCAGAGTCTCACCAATCTCCGTAAATCCCGCCAGCAATGCATACTTTTTATACGTTCTTCCGGCATACTTTGACATCAGGATCTTATCACCATCCGTCACTCCGATGATCACTGCCGGACAGATCTTCGGGAACTCCATATTATGGCAGGATTCACAATACAGCATTCTTTCCTTACTGTCTTTTTTCATTCTCCTGCCACATTTTCCACAGAACCTCCGGCTCTGATACCAGTTATGAAGCTGATATCCCGTAATCCCGGCAAATGCAAGGTACTGTGGCTCTGCATACCGGAAAATCTCTGTATTTTCCATTGTAAAATGCGACTGCCGCTCCCGGTTGATCTCCTCTACAAGATAATACCGTTCTCCGTCAATACTGAACAGATACACTGCATCTTCATAGATATCTTCATTCAGTCGCTCGATGTCCCGAAACTTAGGGAACTCGATCCGATCCGGGTATTTTCTCACAAGAGCCGCATGGTCTTCATAATACAGTGCATAAGACTCCCGGTCAGGCGGACACGGATGATACTGGTTATCAAATGTATGCTCTCCTATATCCTGGATCATGCCTCTTCTTCTGCTGCCTCCTGTGAACGGGCTGCATCTCCTTTCACTGCCTCCTCTTCAAATAAAGATGCTTCTTCTTCCCGGAGCGTTACATCCTCCGTATCATCTCCAGGCGTCTCTTCCTCATCCACTGTTACCGCCGGCATCTTTTCTCCACAATACGGGCAGAAGACCATCTCTTTTGCTACCATCTTTCCACAATTCGGGCATTTTCCTGCTCCTTTGATAGCTGAGATCTTCTCCTCAAATTCTGCAATGCTCTCTTCTCTTGAGCTGATCGCCTCGCACAATCCTTCTGCCTTCTCATCCAGAACTGCTCCACTCTTATACTGCTCATAGACTCCCCGTCCAAGTTCCAGCAGATCGACCGTATTCTCATGTGTAAGGCTTCTCACCTGCGATTTCAGTTTCTGCGTCTCGATTACCTCTCCGGCTTTATTTCCTACTATCGTCGCGGTCTCCCCGATATATTTTCCTAATTCTTCAAAAAAATCTTTCATCTTTTTTCTTCTCCTTTCCGTAACCATTCCGCCAATCTTCTCCTCTGACTGCTATTTTCATCACACCCATGGGCATTTCCTCTGACCATCTTTCTCATCACAGCCATGGATCATTGTCTCCGACTCCTGCTTTCCTGCGGTCATAAATTAAATTCATTATACCTCATTCTTTTCCTTTGTGAAGACTGACGGGCAAAAATTTATAGATCTTTTAGGGTTATAAAGAAATTCTTAAGTTCATATATTGACAGAAAAAGAGTCAGGAAATGTGCCATGCCAGATTTAGAAACCTGCCGCCGGAACATCCTTTCCGAAGATTACCGTGATTTTATCGAGAACCGGACTCGCACACCTCTTTTTAATGAACTTCTCCTTCAAAATCCCTGTGAACAGGATGCCGGTAGTGGATACACCTGCTATTATTTTCCAAAAGAATCCGTAGAACCAATCACGCTTTCCCGTTTTTCCTATAATTCTATCCCCCAGTGCTTTTCGCCCCTGAGTATGGAAACTCTGAACCAGGCAGGAATCCTTCCGGTTCAGAATTATCCTACGCTCCAGCTAAAAGGGCAGGGGGTATTGATCGGATTTTTGGACAGCGGTATTGATTATACAAGCCGCCTTTTCCGCAATCTTGACGGCTCGACAAGAATTGCCGCCATCTGGGATCAGACGATCCAGAGCGGAACGCCCCCGCAGGGATTTGCTTACGGAACGGAATATGCCCGGGAAACTATCAATGCCGCCCTTTCTTCTGAAGATCCTGCATCTCTTGTTCCTTCCGTTGATGACACCGGACACGGGACTTTTGTTGCCAGCCTCGCCGCAGGCGGTGCAGATATCTCCGAACAGTTTCTCGGAGCCGCCCCTGAATGTACCATTGCAATGGTAAAATTAAAAACTGCCAAGCAATATCTGAAGGAATACTATTGTATCGCCTCTGATGCTGTCTGCTATCAGGAAACGGACCTTCTGCTGGGAGTGAAATATCTGAATGACCTTGCATCCGCCCTTGATCTTCCGCTTGTCATGTGCATTACCGTCGGGACAAATATGGGCGGACACGTAGGGACTCTCCCCCTTCCCAGCCAGCTCGGGGCTTACAGTCTTGTAGCCAACCGGATCGCCGTCATCGGGACAGGAAATGAAGCCGACAAACGCCATCATTATTACAATACCATCCAGAATCTCAGCGACACCAAGACCGTTGAGATCCGGGTCGGGGAAAATGTCTCCGGCTTTATGCTGGAACTCTGGGTCATGATTCCCAACATTTTATCCATTTCCATCATTTCTCCCTCCGGTGAAAATTCTTCCCGGATTTCCTTCCGTGTTGGCTCAAATGTCGAACTGGATTTTCTTTTTGAAAAAACAAAAGTTTATGTCAATTACCGGCTGATGGTGGAAAAGACCAATTCTGAACTTGTCTTTTTCCGGTTTAACACCCCTGCTGCCGGAATATGGAAGATCGTCGTCGAGCCGGTCCGCCTCATTGACGGACAGTTTCATATGTGGCTCCCCGTCACAGAATTTCTTGATGGAGAAGTCTATTTTCTCGAATCAGATCCCTATTACACCCTGACCAATCCGGCCAACGCACCAAGTCCCATCATCGTTTCCTATTATGACGGGAAAAATGGCGGACTCGCCCAGGCATCCGGCCGTGGATACACCCGCACTCAGTTTCAGAATCCTTCTATCACAGCTCCCGGTATCAATGTAAAAGGGGCATTACCGGGCGGACGCTTTACCGTTCGTTCCGGTTCCTGCATTTCCACAGCCATCACTGCCGGAGCTGTTGCACTTATGCTGGAATGGGAACTGGAACAGAAAAATATTACCGGTATTGATGTCTTTCAGATCAAAAGTCTGCTGATCCTCGGAGCAATCCGCCCGGATTTTCTCGAATACCCAAATCGTGAATGGGGATATGGCCAGTTAAACCTCTATAATACATTTGAAGCCATGAGACAGCTCTGACGCTGTCCCATGGCTTCTCTTTTTATAGACTGTAACTTATCCCATATAATTTTTTATCATTCTGAACAAAGCATTTTACCCTGTGAATTTTCCATCCCATATCCCGGATTACCGATTATCCTCACGGTTCTCATAATAACTCTTAACCCGTTCTGATTCCGGTACGATCTGCTCTGCTGCCGGAGCTGTTCCCGGTGCAAATACAACTTTCAGCATAACCGGTGTAATAATCGTTGTAATTACAACCACAACGATGATTGGTCCAAGCAGGGCAGAACTCATCAGCCCCAGTGCCGCACCCTTGCTGGCAACGATCAGTGCGACCTCACCTCTTGAGATCATACCAACTCCGATCCTCTTTACCTGATAATTTTTATAACCACACACCTTTGCTCCAAGTCCGCATCCAATGATCTTTGTAATTACTGCAACGATTGTCAGAACTACTGCAAAGGCAATGATCGTCATAGACATTTTCGGCAGTTCTACCTTCAGTCCGATGCTTGCAAAGAACACCGGTGAAAGAAGCAGATAAGACATTGTATCAAATTTAGACTCCAGATAAGTAGAACGCTGTACATTGGAAATAATAAGTCCTGCGATATACGCTCCCGTAATATCTGCAACTCCGAATACTTCCTCTGCCACAAACGCCATGATCAGACAGAATACAAATGCAATGATCGTATGGCGGTGAAGTTCTTTTTCTGCTTCATCAACCCATTTCTTATATATCTTGTAGAAGATCAGACCGATGATACCTGAAAATGCGAAGAATCCAACGATCTTCAGCAGAACGATTCCAAGACTTACAGAATCATCTGCCATACTCGTAACGATCGTCAGTGCAATGATTCCAAGGACATCATCAATGATCGCTGCACCGAGGATGGCATTTCCCGAACGAGTCTTCAGCTTTCCAAGTTCTTTCAGTGTCTCTACTGTAATACTTACCGATGTCGCCGTCAGAATGACTCCGATAAAGATATTCTGTAAAAAGACCGGTGAAGTCACATCGGACTCGATCGCACCCGGTTTATTGAAGAACCACGCAACCGCATAACCTCCCGCCAGCGGTACAAGTACTCCAAATAATGCAATGATAAAAGAAGCTTTTCCACTTGCCTTAAGCTCTTTGATATCTGTCTCCATACCTGCCGAGAACATCAGTACGATTACACCAATCTCGGCTACTTCATGAATAAATGAAGTTTCTGTTAATAATCCAAATCCTGCAGGTCCTAAAATAAGTCCTGCAAGCAATGCTCCTACAACCTGCGGCATCTGGACTTTCTTTGTCAGAAGGCCCAGTACCTTTGTTGATAATAAAATTATTGCCAAATCCAGTAAGTATCTATAAGCATCCATTTTTTCCACTCTCTTCCGTTTTCTCTATTCGCTGTCATCTGATCCCATGGTTCTGCCATACTCATGGAATCCTCTTTTCTTGCAGTGTACCGGTCTTTATCAACCATTTAATGCCGGTACTTCCTGCCCCCGCAGACGGATGACCGGTCCGCCTGTTCCTTCAATATAAGCTCTGGTGATCGTCACCTCTCCGATATTATCATCTTTCGGAATCTCATACATGATATCCAGCATAAATTCCTCTATAATTGCACGAAGTGCTCTTGCTCCGGTATCTTTCTCCATCGCTTTTTCCGCAATCGCTTCCAATGCACTGTCATCAAAATCCAGTTTCACTTCATCCAGTGCCAGAAGCTTCTGGTACTGCTTCAGGATCGCATTCTTCGGCTCTCTTAAGATCTTCACCAGCATCTCTTTATCCAGTCCTTTCAGGGTAAAGATGATCGGAAGCCTTCCGAGAAACTCCGGGATCATGCCGAACTTACGCAGATCTTCTACCGTAACCTTTGACAGAAGATTCTCGTCATGTTCATATGTATCCTTCAGCTCTGAATTAAATCCCATGGACGTCTTCTTCTGAAGACGTTCTTTGATGATCTCTTCAATATCCGGGAATGCTCCTCCGCAGATGAACAGAATATTCTTCGTGTTCACTGTAGTCAGCGGAACCATTGCATTTTTGCTGTTCGCTCCCACAGGTACTTCTACCTCACTGCCTTCTAAGAGCTTCAGCATTCCCTGCTGTACGGATTCTCCGCTCACATCCCGCTGGCTGGAAGTCTTTTTCTTGGCGATCTTGTCAATCTCATCAATAAAAATAATTCCCTGTTCTGCACGTTCTACATCATTATCTGCTGCCGCAAGCAGCTTTGATACAACGCTCTCGATATCATCTCCGATATAACCGGCCTCTGTCAGGGAAGTCGCATCCGTGATCGCAAGCGGCACATCCAGCAATCTTGCCAGTGTCTTCACCAGATATGTCTTTCCACTTCCGGTCGGTCCGATCATCAGCATATTAGATTTTTCAATCTCAATATCATCCATCGTATTGGTTGCCACCCGCTTATAATGATTATAGACCGCCACTGCCATGGTCTTCTTTGCACGTTCCTGACCTACCACATACTCATCCAGTCTGGCCTTGATCTTATGCGGTGCAGGAATATTTTTAATATCCAGCTCCGGAAATTCCTTTGGTTTCTCTTTTTTCTTCTTGATCTTTTTTGCTTCTGGCTGCATTCCTTCCAAATCAGAAAGATTCAGAAACTGCACTCCCGGCATATTCATCATTTTTCCCAGATCCAGAGGACTGCTGCTCATCGCATCAAAGCTTCTTTGCATACAGTCCGGACACACCGTAATATGGTTCGGAAGATCGATCATCTTCCCGGTCACACTCTCCGGTCTGTGACAGATAAAGCAGATCTTCTCGTAACCGTCATCATCCTTACGCTCCTTTTCAGCGTCTTTGACCACTTCCTTACGGGAATCCTCTGTCCGGTTCTCTTTTTCCTGTGGAATCTCAGAATCTTTTTCTTCGTCCACAATAACGAAATCCTGATCTGACATACGCTTTCCCTTTCTTCTCCTGTTTCATTTGCTTCCTGTGTCACGTCGTATCCTGCCTGAAAAATTCATAAATATCACAGCCAGAGGTCTCCAACCTCCGTTTCATTTTGCAGAATCCTGACGATCCGCAGTTCATTATAGTACAATCACTTCAAATATTCAAATAAATAAACTGTGAACTCTTACACAATTTTAACACCACACTACTGTTCCAGCATCCCGATCAACGTCTCTTCCGAAATGATCGGCACTCCAAGTTCTCTCGCCTTTTTGTTCTTTGAAGAAGTTGAATTTACATCATTATTAATCAGATAACCGGTCTTTGATGTCACACTGCCGGTTACCTTTCCTCCACGCTTCTCTATTTCCGCTTTTACCTCTGCCCGATTGGCAAAATGTTCCACACTTCCTGTGATCACGAAATTGATCCCCGCGAATTTCTGACTGTCCTCTGTCACAACCTCCTTCTGCAGTTCTACCTCGTCCAGCAGTCTGCAGTAGATCTCCCGATGCTTCGGATCAGCAAAATATTCTACATAGGTCTTTGCCATGATCCCGCCAATGCCCTGAATCTCTACCAGTTCTTCTTCGGTTGCCTCTTCCGCACGCTTTGGATCATCTCCGAATGCTTTACAGATGACCTTCGCATTGGCACTTCCGATATTCGGGATTCCGAGACTGTAGATCAGTCGTGCCAGCGTTGTCTTCCTTGCGTTTTCAATATTTCTGAGCAGCTTCTGATAAGATTTCTCTCCAAATCCATCCATGCTCTTAATTTCTTCCTCATACCGGTCCAGATGGAACAGATCCGTAAAATCTTTCACATACCCATGCAGAATGAATTTTTCCAGTGTTGCCTCTGAAAGTCCTTCGATATTCATCGCATCCCTGCTTACGAACAGGCTGAACGCTTTTACGTGCTTCGCCTGACATTCCGGGTTCGTGCAGAATAACGTCTTTGTCTCATTTTCCATGGAAATCTTTGTCGTACCACCACAGACCGGACAGACTGTCGGAATATCTTTTACACCGCTCCGTGTCAGATTCTCTGCGATCTGCGGAATGATCATGTTGGCCTTATACACCTGGATCGTATCACCGACTCCCAGTTCCAGCTCTTCCATAATACTGATATTATGCACACTGGCACGGCTGACCGTCGTTCCTTCCAGTTCTACTGGTTCAAAAACCGCAACCGGATTGATCAGTCCCGTTCTTGACGGACTCCACTCAATCTCAAGAAGCGTTGTCTCCCGAATCTCATCTGCCCATTTAAATGCAAAAGAATCTCTCGGAAACTTTGCGGTCGTTCCCAGTGACTGTCCATAGGCAATATCATCATAGACCAGTACCAGTCCGTCAGACGGGATTTCATTTTTCCCGATTGCCTTTGCAAACCATGCTACTTCCTCTTCGATTGTTTCTGCCGTCACAGGATGATGTTCCACCACATCAAATCCCTGCTCCTTCAGCCACTGCATCTGATACATTCTTGAATTATGAAAATCTACCTCTTCCGCACGCACCAGCGTAAATGCGAAAAACTTCACATTTCTTTTTGCGGTGATCTCATTATTCAACTGCCTCACAGAGCCACTGCACAGATTTCGCGGATTTTTATATTTTGCATCGACATCTTCGATCTTTTCATTGATCGCCTCAAAATCTTTATAGGAAATCACTGCCTCTCCACGCAGAACCAGCTCACCCTGGTACGGAATATGCAGCGGCACATTCTGAAAAACCTTTGCATTGTTCGTGATGACCTCTCCCTCGATTCCATTTCCTCTTGTGACCGCTTTGACCAGTTCTCCGCCCTGATACGTGAGAACAATGGTCAGTCCGTCCAGTTTCCAGGAAATCATCGCTTTCTTCGTGCCAAGAAATTCTTTCAGCCGCTCTACTTCCTTTGTCTTATCCAGTGACAGCATCGGCCGCTCATGGCGTTCTTTCGGCAGTCCACTGACCACCTCATAACCGACATTGACCGTCGGACTGTTCGCCATCTTTGTTCCCAGTTCTTTTTCCAGTTCTTCCAGTTCATCATAGAGCCTGTCATATTCATAGTTACTCATGATCTCTGTATTGTCCTGCTCGTATGCCTTTCTCGCCCGGTTCAGAAGTTCTACCAGTTCCCGCATCCGTTGCTGCTTACTTTTTCCCTGCTCCATTTTATTTTTTTCCTGCTCCATCTTTTCTCTCCTGCCTGCTTTCCCGTCCGCCCGGAAGACTGGAAGACTGCTCCAGTAACTGATCCAGCTCATTTAATTCCCGGTCTGTCAGCTTGCGGTATTTTCCCTCTTTCAGTCCGTCCAGCGTAATATTCATCACCCGGACCCTCAAAAGATCTTTTACCTCATACCCCAGTGCTTCACACATTCTGCGGATCTGACGGTTCAATCCCTGCGTCAATATGATCTTAAATGTATATTTCCCCAATTTCTCTACTTTACACGGTCTTGTCACCGTATCCAGGATTGCCACTCCCCGGGACATTTTCTTAAGGAAATCCTCTGTGATCTCATGATCCACCGTTACTTTGTATTCTTTCTCATGATAATTTGCCGCCCTCATGATCTTATTGATGATATCTCCATTATTCGTCATCAACAGCAGACCTCTGGAATCCTTGTCCAGCCTTCCGATATAAGTCACCCTCACCGGATAATTCAGGAAACGCACAATGCTGTCGCGTTCCCGCCTTTCTTCTGTGCAGACGATACCTTTTGGCTTATTTACCGCAAGCACAATCATCTCATCCTGCCTTGATACGGTCTTATTTCCCACTTTGACCGTCTGTCCCGGATAAATCTTCATTCCCATTCCGGCACGCTTTCCGTCCACACTCACCTTTCCGGTCTCAATGAGGCGGTCTGCCTCCCTTCTGGAACACACTCCCGCCTCACTTAAATACTTATTCAGTCTTACCGGTTCTTTTTTCTGTATAAATTCTTCTCTGATCCGATTACTCACCCGTCAACACTCCACTTATATTATTATCTGTAAAAAATGTATTTCCACTGTAAAGGAACAGCACCTCTGAGATCCTGTAGGAACTGAGCAGTTCCTCGATCGTGCCACTATAATATCTCGGATCGACCACAACGATCTCCCGGTAATACGGTGTTAAAAACTGCACAAAGCAGTCTGCAAAAGAGTCCTTGATCAGAAGCAGTCTTTTGCTTTCTGTCGACACTGTCTTAATATCTACAACAGAAAAATCTCCTCCCAAAAAGACATCATACTGATCCTTTGTATCTAGCTTTGAAGAATCAAAAAGAGAAGTCGTCCTTTTTCCTTCATCTACATAATCTACGATCACATCTGTATCACTGTCACTCGGAACATAAATATCAACCTGCTCTTTCTCGCTCAGATAAACACCGCTTTTGGATGCCAGCATTCCATTAAAATCATTGGAAACCGCATAAGATACATATTTCCCTGAAATGTCTCCCTCTATTCCCAGCGAAGGGGCTGCCTCCTGAAATGCATAAAAAGCCCCCAGGGAAGTCCAGTGATGATCCGTCTTATAATAAATCTTTTCATTCCGGTGCTTATTCAGAGCTGAGGCTGCATCGATCCATTCAACGGAACTTCCCAGTTCCTTCTTTACCATGCTTATGAGCTGTGTCTGATTCTCCACTTCTGCCATAGCCGGAAGCTTTGCTCCAAGAATCCCTGCCGCATCCGGTACAAGCATCATCCTCACCGGAAGATCCGTATTCGTCTCAGCAAAATTCTGAATGGATTTCAGATTGTCTGCCAGATATTCCTGGTTCGGCAGCTCGATCTCCTCCAGCAGTTGTCCGTCTTTTCCTATATATACTCCATGTTCCTTGCTGACACCTGCCAGTCTGTCCACACCGACCTTGATCGTTCTCCAGAAATCTCTGCCGACAAACTGATCTGACATATACCGCTCAAACTTTTCCATATAATCGCCCGAAATCACATTTCCCCAGTTCCATTTCGGAGCAGATGCAAGCATTCTGTTCTCCTGCACTGACTTTTCTTTATCCGGTACAATGATATTGATCAAAAGAAATACAAACAATACCAAAATAAAAATTGTCCCTGTCACCCGCTCTAATGAGCCTCTCTGCTTCTTTTTCTTCATACTCTTTCACCTGAATCAGCCCTTTGGCTACGCATTTTCATTCACCTTCTGGCTCCGGTCTTTCTTCTTTTAAAATCTGAAATATAAAAATGGCTGATATGTCTCTGTTACCAGAAATGCCACCGAAATTGCCATCATTCCGAAAAATAAAATCCCAGCTACAACTGTTCGTGCCGTCTCACTCTCCGGCAAACTGATAATCCTTCTCAGCAATCTGCCTCCAAATGCCGACATTCCGACCACCGCCAGCAGATAATACAGCCAGTGGGAAAAGCAGACATACCCTGCCCCCGCATCCAGCAGCCCGGCCCCTGTTCCGACCATTGCTCCAAGATAACGGAAGGCTGCTCCCAGGCTCGGACTAAAGAAGAAGACCCAGCCGACCAACACGCAGACTGCCGTATAGATTCTTCTGAGCGGTGACGGCAACCGGTCCACTTCTGAACCCCATACATATTTTTCCATCACCAGCAGGACTCCGTAATAAAATCCCCACACAATAAAATTCCAGGCAGCTCCATGCCACATTCCCGTCAGCGTCCAGACGATCAGCAGATTCAGGATATGCCTTCCTCCACTGCAATGGTTTCCGCCCAAAGGGATATAGACGTATTCACGAAACCAGGTACTCAATGAAATATGCCATCTTCTCCAAAATTCCGTCACACTTCTCGACACATAAGGATGATCAAAATTCTTCTTCAGTTCAAAACCGAACATCCTCGAAAGTCCGATCGCCATATCAGAATATCCGCTAAAATCATAATAGATCTCAAACGCATATGTGATACAGCCGATCCATGCCATCGGAACAGAAAGGTTACTTGCTGAAATGGCTGAAATCTCCTCAAATACTGTCTTAAATGTATCCGCAAGTACTGCCTTTTTTGCAAGACCGATCAGGAACAGCATTGCCCCCTGTCCCAGCTTTCTTGCGGAGACTTTCCTCTGTGCAAGCTGTGGTTCTATATCTTCATACCGCACAATCGGCCCCGCGATCAGTTGCGGGAACAGGGCGATATAAAGTGCAAAATTCAAAAGACTCCTCTGTGCCTTTGCTTTTCCCCGATAGACATCCACCACATAGGAAATGCCCTGAAAAGTATAGAAAGAAATCCCCACCGGCAGAGCCAGTTCGCGGTAAGTAAGTTCCACTGAAGTCACGGAATTGACCAGCTCCAGGAAAAATCCGTAATACTTAAAGAAAAACAAAAGAGCCAGATTCACAGCCACCGCAAAGATCATTCCCCGGTGAGCCTTTCTCTCATCCTCTGCATTTGCCGCAATCTCTCTTCCACAGCAATAATTCAGAAGAATACTTAAGATCATCAGAACCACATACACCGGTTCACCCCATGCATAAAAGATCAGGCTTGCCAGCAGAAGCAGTAAGTTGCGTATCTTAAGCGGTGCGAGATAATATACTGCCAGAACGACCGGCAAAAATAAAAATATAAACGTAAGACTGCTAAATAACATCCTTCTTTCCCTTCTACAAGCTCTGGTCAAAAGCAGCTCTGTACTCAGATGCCTTTGAAGATACTACATAAAAAATATAATTCCCACGGACACTGGTCTGTGCCTCTTCCAAAAGTTTCTCCTGCTCCGGCAGATATCCCTCAAAATCTTTTTTCCGCTCCTGCAGCCGCTGTTCTACCGCATCTGTCACCTGCTCCGTCTGACTGCTCTTTTTGACACAGATCATCAGGACTTCCTCGGCATCGATACTTGATTCAGAAGAATAATACATCACACCCTCATAATCTGTACTGTTCAGCCCGAAGTTCCGCTTGAGCATCTGACCGTCCAGTTTCTTCATTCCGGTCGTATCAATGACTTTCTCCATGGAACTCTCCATCTCTGAAAAAGAGCGGTTACTTCCGCTTACATAAATCATAAGCAGGGCAATATAACCGAGAATCAGAAGCAACACCGCATACGATGCAGCTTTCCATATTCCCTGTCTCTGTCTTGTCATAATGTTGCTACCTCCGCCATATTCGTTGCCCAGACCGGATAAAATTCTGCCTTGAAATGAATCCCGTCTTCTTCATAATAATTTTCCTGCACAAGTCCGGTATTATCAATAAATCCCAAATGCTTTCCATCGCACATTTCCTGCAATGCAGTATTATAATCTGCAATTTTCGCCAGTGCCGGTTCTTTTTCAGCCGCAGATGCACTGACCGGAAAGATCGAATTGATATAAATACGGACGGACGGCATCTCTTTCGTGATCGACTCGATCACCGCTGCATATTTCTTAATAAACGCTTCTGTATCTCCGTCTGTTGCGATCACATCATTCATCCCATACGACAGGAACACGACCTGTGGGTTCAGCTTTTTTGCCTGACTGATCTGCTCGTCCAGTCCCTCCAGTTGTATCCCCCTCTTTGCAACAACACTTGAGGCATTCAGTACGTCATATTCACTGAATCCACTGCTGATTGAATCTCCCATCACCACTGCACCTGAAAAACGATCTTTCAGACTTCTCTCTGTATCCCCTGATGCCGGGTCTTTTGCCTCCAGGCTGGCAATCTTCTGCTCGATCACCTTGACCTCTTCATTTTCCTTTGACTGAATATATTCAATTCCCTTTTTTGTATCTGCATTTTCTGCTGTAAACTGCTTCACTCCGTGGATCACGACTCCCAGAAGAATCAGCACAGTAATACAGCCTGCTCCAATATAGATTCGTGAAATTTTTTTCTTTCTTTTTTCCATTCTTTTCTCTCTTTCAAGACTGAGATTTCTAACTATTTATAATACGTTTTTTTCAGATAAAAGTCAAATTTGACATCTGAACCTCTCCGACCCTATAATTAACGATATCATAAAGGAAAGACAGAGGACAAAATCATGACAAATGAAAAAAAAGAAACTCCCGTTGCTGCTGTCAGCACGGAAAATATTTATCGTCTGAACGGACGTGTTCCACTGGGGAAAGCAATTCCTTTTGGTCTTCAGCACGTACTGGCAATGTTCGTCTCCAATCTTGCACCGGTTCTGATTGTATGCAGCGCCGCACTGGTACGTGGATCCGGTGAGCCACTGACAGGTGCTGAGATCACCCAGCTTCTCCAGTGTGCTATGTTTGCTGCCGGAATCGGTACATGTATGCAGTTGTATCCGATCTGGAAGATTGGATCAAGACTTCCTATTGTAATGGGTGTCAGTTTTACATTTCTCGGAAGTCTTCTGATGATCTGTACTAATCCCGAACTCGGATATGAAGGAATGATCGGGGCAGTCATCCTTGGCGGTATTTTTGAAGGCCTGGTTGGTTTAAGTGCCAAATACTGGAAACGTTTTCTTACTCCTGTGGTATCAGCCTGCGTGGTCATCGCCATCGGTTACTCCCTGCTGTCCGTCGGAATGGATTCCTGGGGCGGTGGTAATGGTGCAGAAGACTTCGGTTCCTGGTATCATTTACTGATCGGACTGATCACACTGGTTGTATGTCTGGTTTCCCGTTATCTCCTGAAAGGTGTCTATAAGAACCTGAACATTCTGGTCGGACTGATCGTCGGATATATCATTTCTGCACTTTTTACAGTTACAGGGGTCGCAAAAATGATCAACTTCTCCAGCATCGGAACAACCATCCACCAGGTTGGATATTTCAGTCTTCCGAAACTGGTCTTCTTCACGGATCACAAACCGGTCTTTGATCTTGGGGCTTTTCTCACGATTGCGATCGTATTCCTTGTATCTGCCGCAGAGACAACCGGTGCTACAACGGCTGTTGCAACCGGTGCTCTCCACCGTGATCTGAAAATGGAAGAACTGCAGGGTTCTCTTGCTGTAGACGGCTTTTCCAGTGCCATTTCCGGCTGCTTCGGATGCCTTCCGCTGACTTCTTTCAGTCAGAATGTAGGACTGGTGACCATGACCGGTGTAATCAACCGATTTACGATCCTGATGGGAGCATTAATCCTGATTCTTGCCTCTCTTTTCCCGCCGCTGGGAGCATTCTTCAACTCTCTCCCACAGGCTGTTCTTGGAGGCTGTACTGTTATGATGTTCGGATCGATCATGTATGAGGGAATCAAGATGCTGAAAGAATGTAAATTCGATGACCGGACAATGATCATCGTTTCCCTTTCTTTTGCAATCGGTGTCGGACTGACCCAGACTTCCGGAAACTTTTTCTCCGCCTTCCCATCTGAAGTCGGTGATATTTTCAACGGAAATGCAGTTGCAGGAGTTTTTGTTGTCTCCCTGCTCTTAAGTCTGATCCTGCCAAAGCACAAAGAAGAAGCTTAATTTATTAAGTTTTCTGATCTGCATGGAGCAACGAGACTTTATTTTCCCGAAAGGATTTTAACTATGATTTCACTGACATTGACGAATGTTAAAAAATTTATGTCCCAGCTTCTGATGACAGAGACTTTCGACCGCTTTTCTTTTATTGAAGGCGAGATCGTAACTTTTAACACGTTCAAACTGGATGGATATCTCCAAAAAGATTTTTTTGATGCACCGGACGGATACGAATCTGAATCTTCTCCCACTCCTTTGGAAGAATATTCCCGCTGGGGAGATATCCGGGAATTTTGCTTTTCCCTCATCAAAGGAAAGCGGACACCTTTGAGTTTCCGCTTGATCCTGAGTCTGTCACCGGATAATATCGTCCGGCTTATGGAGCAGACTGTTCCTGAAATGTCCCCGGAAGATGTGCAGGGACTTTACCTGAATCTGAAATTCGACGGTATGCATCTGACCTGTATTACCGGAACTTCTTTCCGTACTTTTACAATGGATAAATCTTTAGAACATGCCTGGGATGAAATGGTAAAGAAATTCTTTCTAAAAAAAGAAATTGAATTTGAGATTGCGTAAGGAAGGTAAATTTGTATTTGTTGGGGTGAAAATATCGCGACAGCAGGAAGTGTTTCTGACAGAAGAGCGTCCATATCCGCCCTTGTTGTTGCATCGCAGTGCAGGACCCGCTTTACCTCAGCCCGTTGACAACTTGTAACAGG
>ENA-OWOV01000113-OWOV01000113.1-gut-metagenome-genome-assembly--contig:-NODE-113-length-32030-cov-3.789597_pt1 | contig 32030 bp, 27 predicted proteins | sample MGYA00248247_ERZ651799 | MGnify/ENA primary metagenome ERZ651799 (study PRJEB26908, sample SAMEA4031712) | gut metagenome | biome: gut; feature: normal infant; material: stool | place: China | collected 2015...
AGAGCCGGACATGTCGGAAAGCACTTGCAGGCGGGAGTCCGGCACCGTGACCATGCCCACGTTCGGGTCAATGGTGCAGAAGGGATAATTGGCCGCCTGGGCCTTGCGGGTCCTGGTGACCGCGTTGAAGAGGGTGGACTTGCCGACGTTGGGGAGACCTACAATACCTGCCTGTAACATAGGCAGGACTGATAGCGGCTCACGCCGTGAAAGTCAAATACCAATTGCCGCCGTGCATTTATGCGGCGTCACCCAGGGCCCATTTGAGCAGGTTTTCAGATTCCGCCCAGATGCGGGACGGATGGCAGCCGAGAACGACGACGATGACATGGCGGCCGTTGAAGCCGGCGGAGGAGACCAGGCAGCGGCCGGCGGCGTTCGTGTAGCCGGTTTTCATGCCGGTGACCCACGGGTGCTGGGTGAGCAGCTTGTTGGTGTTTCTCAGCAGAAGCGTCTTGCCGTTGGCGCGGGTGAAGGCGTACTGGCGTTTGCAGATGATGTTGCGCAGTTCCGGATTGCGGTAGACGTAATAGGCGCAGCGGGCCATGTCAATGGCGGTGGAGTACTGGTCTGCGGGGAGGCCATTGGGGTTGACGAAGCGGGAGTTGTACATGCCCATCTGGCGCGCCTTGGCATTCATCAACTGGGCGAAACGGGGAACGGACCCCGCCGTGTCGCGGGCCAGGGCCACGGCTACGTCATTGAAGCTGCGGATCATCAGGGCATTGAGCAGTTCCCGGCGGGAATAGACTTCTCCGGCGCGGAAGCCCAGCTTGGTGGGATCCGCCTTGGTGTCGGAAGGCTGGATAACCACCTTCCTGTCCAGGCTGCCGTGTTCAAGGACGACCATGGCCGTCACGAGTTTCTGCGTGCTGGCTACCTGGCGGTGCTGGAGTCCGTTGTGGGAAAAAAGCACTTTTCCGGTGAGGGCGTCCATGACGCAGGCGCTGGCACAGCGGGGCGTGCGCGGGGCGCTCGGCGGAATGGCTACCGGACGCGTGGGAAAGTTGGCGGGGCGGGGAAGGGCGTTGGCTACCGGCTGGGAAAGCTGCGGGGGAACAGGCGTTGCCAGGGGGATGTAATCACTTGAATCCCCATACGATTGGCAGCTTGTGGAGCTCAGGCAAAGGGTGAATCCTGCGAGAAGGGCGAACAAACGCATGTCTTGTTGCTACAGTAAGAAGTTTCATTCATCAAGCCCAAACTCCGCATTTGAAAGGGAGTTGGACAAAAAAAGGCCGCGGGTTGTTTGATCCGCGGCCTTTTCTCTCTATTAACTACCTATGGAACCAAAAACCACCCTGGACGGATTTTGAGTTACTTTTCCCACCCGTCGGATAGATCTTGTGAAGGGTGAGACTTTATCCCGCAAAAAGATGTTCAAAATATGTCCGTAAACGGTTATTTTTTTAAGAAATATTTCTGCATGTTTTTGTGTTTGCATTAATATAAACACGTTATGGGGTTTTGGCCCTGCATGTACTGTCTGTTGCAGGCATGAGAGTTCTTCCGCAGGCCTTGAAGCGAGAGAGATCTTCCCTTGTTGACATATTTAATTTCTGGAATAATAACTGTTAGGAGGTAGCTTGACGGCTGTTTTAGATGTTTGAGGGTATTTGTTTTGCATCATGAGAAGAAAGTTTTTTTTGCCGGAAGCAGCCCGGAAGCAAAGAAAAAAGTCATTGCGCAGCATAGACGATTATGGTTCCTTACCATAAATTTGAATCATCATGAAAGTTTCCGTCCTGTTTTTGTCACTGGTAGCCTCCTGCATGGCCTGCGCCGAAGTTCTTCCGTTCAAGACGCCCTCTTTTGATACCAAGAGATGCGCTGACAGCGCCAAGTCCTCCGTGTCCATGGAGCAGAAGGAAACGTGCGTTGAAGTGAAGCTGCTGGACGGGGAGAACAGCATGGAGGCAATGATTCCCTTCCGGGACAAGAACGATTACAGTAACCTGGCCGTTTTTGAAAAGGCATTTGCCAAGGAGAATATTTCAAAGAAGCTTGATATTTTGAAGAAGGTGGAACCGAGGCTGGTCAAGACCATTATCCGGGGCAAGGAGGTGAAATGCCCGGTGGTGCCGCTCGTTTCTCCGATCAAGGGGGAGGACGGCTTGATGCTGGCGCTTTTCCTGGCGTCCTATGAAAAGATAGATTTCAAGGCCCAGCAGGAAGGCCGCTTTCAGAAGAAAAGAAACCCGGACGACATCAAGTTTGTATATGGAGTGATTTTTGAAGTTTCCGATCCCGTGTCCAAGAAGAAGCTGGCCGCCCCAGTCAAATGGGAGCAGGCGGAGACGATTTCCGCCTGGATTGATGCCGTGCGCAAGGAGGTTAAGCAGTAGGAGCTTTTTTCTGTTCCTTTAACCGTGCTGACGCGGGCTGCCGCCGTCCAGGGGGGGCGCCCTGCCTACTGTTGAGGCATTTCCGGAAAGGGAGGAGAACTGTCTAGTGTCCCTTGTGGTTGATGGAAAAGTATCCGCCTGCATCCGGCGTGATTTGCCCTGCAATTTGCATTCTGGACAGAAGCGGCGTAATGGCGCATGCCGGTTTCCCCAGTGAGGCGCAGAGGGTGTCAATGGTATTGAAGCCCATCCTGACGGCATGGAGGATTTCCTTTTCCTCCGCAGTGGGAGGCAGCGGAGGTGCAGCGGCGGAAAGGGAGGATGGGGAAAAAAGGGGTAGACCCTGTTCCGGGGCGGTCCATTTCATGTCATTCAGGATGTCGGAGGCTCCGGCGGCCAGCGTGGCTCCGTCCCGGATGAGGGTGTGGCAGCCGTCGGAGGAATGCCGGTCAACCGGGCCGGGAATGCAGAAGACCTCCCGTCCCTGTTCCCCTGCCGTCCGCGCCGTGATCAGAGCTCCGCTGCGTCCGGAGGCTTCCACTACCAGCGTCGCGCGGCTCCAGCCGCTCACGATGCGGTTGCGCATGGGAAAGGTGGTGCGGGAGGGGGGCAGCTCCATCGGGAATTCGGAGACTACCGCTCCATGGCCGTCCGCAATGCGCTGCGCTAGGTTTCTGTTTTCCCATGGATACAGTTTGCTGAGGCCCGCTCCGATGACGGCGACGGTGCGTCCCCCCGCATCCAGGGCTCCCGTATGGGCCTCCGTATCTACGCCGCGCGCCAGTCCGGAAATGACGGTTACCCCGGCCTCCGCCAAGTCATGAGAGACGGTTCTGGCGCATAGCCTGCCATAGTGGGTGGCCATGCGTGAACCGACGACGGCGATGGAGCGTTTGGAATCCCCCGCGGTCCAGGATCCCCAGGAATAAAGGACGATGGGCGCGTCCGTCAGCTCGCGCAGGGCGGCGGGATAGGAGGCGTCAAAGACCGTGGTGACCGTGGCCCCCGCCTTATCCGCCAGTTCCAGCTCCCGGTACGGATTGACGATGCTCCGCCAGGATGAGATGTGGCGAGCCAGCTGTGCCCCGATGCCGGGAATATCCATCAGCATGGAGGCCGGAGCTTCCAGAACCAGTTCCGGAGAGGCGAATACCTGCATGAGGCGCATGACCCTGACAGGGCCCAGCCCCGGTATCAGGTTCAGGGTTATGGCGGCTTCCCGGGGCGTCATGAATAAGAGGTCAGTTCCTGGTAAACGTCCAGATGGGCCTGAATCATATCCTCCATCTTGTAAGGGGAGGGTATGTGACGGGGCAGGGGAGGGGGCTGGGCGTACCAGCGGGAAAGCAGGTCAGCCATGGAGGAAGCGTCCCCCACGGCGATGTTTCCTTCCGGCAGGAAGGCGTCCAGTTGTTCCTTGACTCCGCCGTGGGCGTACCCGGCAACGGGCCTGCCCAGGGCGAGCGCCTCAAGGGTTGATTTGCCGAAGGCCTCCGGGCTTTTGGTCAGGGAAAGAGTGACGGAACAGGTGGAAATGATGTCCCGCAGGTCCTGGCGGTGGCCGGTCCAGGTGAAGGCGTGGGAGACGCCGGCCCGCTCAATTTCCCGGAGGACTTCGTTTTTATATTCTTCCTTTCCCTTTTTGGTCTCTCCCACGATGACGGCGTGGGCCGGAATTCCCCGTTCCAGAAGCTGTCTTACAATGGGAATCAGGTCCAACTGCCCTTTCAGGCGCGTGATGCGGCCCGGCAGGCACAGGGTGAATTTTCCCTTGAGCTCGGGATAGGACATATGCCAGCCCGTGAGCCATTCCCGGGAAGGGGAGTAGTCCGGGTGGTGCTGGTCCGGGGAAATGGCATTGGGGATGATTCTGATATGGTCCTCGGGAGTGGACGGATAATGGGTGAGGATGTAGTCCCGGATGCAGTTGGAAACGGCAATCACCCGTTCCCCCCGGCTCATGATGGCGGAGTACCGGTTGACGGAGTAGAAGCCGTGCACGCTGGTGACGAGGCCGGGCCTGTCTTCCGGCGGCAGTTTTTTCCATGCCAGGTAGCCTACCCAGGCGGGAACGCGGGAATGAAGATGCAGGATGTCCGGCCTGACGGCCTGGAGCAGGGCGCGGAGGGCGCCGATGCGGAAGAAGGTGGCGAGGCTTTTTTTGCCGATCGGCATCAGGATGTGGCGGGAGCCTTCCTTTTTCAGCCGGGGAACCAGGCGTCCGCCGCCGGAGACGACGATGTTTTCCACGCCCCGGGCGGAAAGGCCGCTGCCCAGTTCCATGACGACTTGTTCCACGCCTCCGGATTCCATGGAGGGGACGAGATGTACTATTTTCATAAGGCGTGGAGTTGGGGAAAGAATCTGGTGAGGATGTAGTCTGCGGCGCGGTCCGCCTCCAGAAGGGGGGCTCCGGGCGCTGCCAGGCGGAAGCCCTGCTTTTTCCAGTCCCGGTATCCGGTGACCAAGCCTTCCTTTTCCAGCATTTCCAGGCCGGACAGGATGCGGGATTTACGGTTGCCGTGGCGGCGGGGGACGGCCAGGACGCCTACGGGCGCGCCCGCGCCCAGCGCTTCATATACCATGGAGACGCTGTCCTGGCTGACCCAGGTGGCGGAGGCGTGCGCCAGATGCCGCGCTACCCACCCCGGCTGCGTTTCCTCCACTGGAACGACGGTGATCTCCGGAACGGCCGTCTGGATTTTCTCTGCAAAGCCCGTCGGCGTCCGGCGCGAGGTGGTCAGCACGATGTTGCCGGGGGTGTTGATGCTGATGTCCGAGAGCTGGTTGAGCATGGCTTCGTCATCCCAGTCAAAATCCTTGCTGGGACCTCCGATGAGGATCAGGGTGATGTCCTTCGGGATGGAGGGGTCAGGCCTCATGGGGTGAAGCGCTCCATGGGTGGGAAAGATGCCCGTATCCGTATAGTCGCGCCCGGGGCGCAAGTCATGGCGGGGAATGAGGCAGAGGTCAAAAAAGGTGCAGGGAAGCGTGGGCTTCATGCAGAGGACGGCCCGGGTCTTGAAATGATGGCGGGCGCAGATGAGCGGGATGTGCGTGGCGTGTCCGGCGGAGATGAACAGGTCTGGCTGCGGCGTGTCGCTGCCGGAGACGACCTTCCGGATTTTCCCCAGAAGGGAAAGTCCCTGCAGGTCCACCGTTTCCACGGCCCCCCCTGCTTTGGCAATCAGAGCCTGCGCCAGTCCCAGGGACTGGTTGAGATGGCCCTGTTTCCCATCGCTCAGAATCCGGATGTTCATATAGGTCTATTATGAAGCGGCGGCAGGGTGCAGGCAATCCAATTTCCACCGGATTGAAGAAAATTCTTGGTGGAAGGGGCGCTCTTGTCCTTGATGCGGGCGTGCTGACGCCGGATCCCGCTGTTATTAAAGATTCCCTGTGCGCCGTGTCCCGGCAGCTTGGGTTTTCCGGCTGCCGGGTGGCCCGTGCGGGAAGGAGCCCGCATGCGGAAAAATTGTTCCAATGGCTGGAACGGGGCTGGCACGCCGGGATGGAATGGATGGCGCGTTCTCCGGAGCGGAGGGCGGACCCTGCGGAGGTGCTTTCCGGCTGCCGTTCCGTCATCTGCCTGTCCTATGACTATGACAGCCCCGCCATGCGTCCGGAGGGGGAGGGAAGCATCTGCCTTTACGCCCACGGAAGGGACTACCACGGAATTCTGGAAGAGAAGCTGGCGGATTTGCAGGAACTGCTTTCCATTTACGGCGGCGAGCAAAAGGGATATGTGGACGCCGGACCCGTCATGGAACGGGACCACGCGGAAGCGTGCGGCCTGGGATGGCGCGGAAGAAGCGGCCTGATCGTTCGCAGGAAGGGAGGCTCGCGCTTTTTCATCGCCACCCTGCTGACCACGCTGGAGCTGGAGCCGGACGCTCCGGTCTCCCACGGGTGCGGAAGCTGTCGGCGCTGTGCGGACCTGTGCCCGACGGGCGCAATCATGGAAAACGGCCAGGTGGATGCCGGACGCTGCCTTTCCTACTGGACGATTGAACACCGGGGCTCCATTCCGGAGGAAATACGCCCCCTGGTTGGGACTCGGCTGTACGGGTGCGACACCTGCGTGACGGTCTGCCCCTGGAACGGGAAGCCCCTGCCGGAGGCGGATGAGCGGTTCCGCATGTCCCGCCTGCTGGCTTCCATTCCGCTGCGCGATCTGCTTGCCCTGGATGCCGGCGGCTTTGCGGACCTGTTCCGGAATTCCCCCCTGAAAAGAATCAAGAGGGAGGGGCTGCTGCGCAACGGCTGCATTGTGCTGGGGAATGCGGGAACTCCGGATGACATTGATTTTCTGAAGGCGCTTTCCGGAGAGTCCCCCCTCGTGGCGGAGCATGCTTCCTGGGCGGTGGAACGCATCCTGCGCCGCCACGGGCGGCATGCATGTTCAAGCGGCGCAAGAGATTAAAAATAGAAAAAATGACGTTTTGCTCTTGTCAAAACCTCAATTTATGGTATCCATCTTGCCCCAAGCAATAGCTCTGCGCGAGGCAGAGAAAAATAACAGCTAGCAAATCCAATCCATTATGGCACGCCTTTTCGGTACAGAAATACCCAACGAGAAGCGCATCGAGGCTTCCCTTCCGTATATTTACGGAATCGGGCACTCGACTTCTAAGAGAATCCTGGAACAAGCAGGCATCAATCCCGACATCCGTACGGGACAGCTTACCGACGAACAACTCACGAAGATTGTTCAAGTGATCACCACTGACGGAATCCTGATTGAAGGTGACCTTCGTCGTGAAAAGCAATCCATTCTCAAGCGTCTGACCTCCATCAACTGCTATCGCGGTCAGCGCCACCGCCGCGGCCTTCCGGTCCGTGGCCAGCGTACCCGCACGAATGCCCGCACCCGTAAAGGCAAGAAGAAGACCGTTGGCGCGCAGGCCAAGAAGAAGTAATCCGCCAACCTGAATTTTACTATATAGCTTTACTATGGCTAGCGAAGAAATCACCAACGAAACCGCCGAAAAGCCCGTGGAAGCGGCAGCTCCCGCTCCCGCTGCTGAAACTCCGGCCGCCGCTGTTTCCGCTCCTGAAGAAGTCAAGAAGCCCGAACCCCGCAAGGACATTTTTGCGGAACTCGGTCTGGGCGGCGATGATGACAAGCCCAAAATCCTGAAGGCCAAGGGCAGCAAGAACGTTTCCTCCGGCGTGGTTCATGTTTCCTCCACGTTCAACAACACCGTCGTGACCGTCACCGACCAGCGCGGCAACGTGATCGGCTGGTCCTCCGCCGGCAAGATGGGCTTCAAGGGCTCCCGCAAGAGCACGGCTTACGCCGGCCAGGTGGTTTGCCAGGACGCCTGCCGCCAGGCCATGGGCCACGGTCTGCGTGAAGTGGAAGTGCGTGTGAAGGGACCGGGTTCCGGTCGTGAATCCGCCGTGCGTGCCGTGCAGACGATCGGTATTGAAATCACCTCCATCAAGGATGTGACTCCCATTCCCCACAACGGCTGCCGTCCCCCGAAGGCCCGCCGCGTCTAATTGAATCCTTTTACCTATAGATCAAATATATCATGGCTCGTTATACCGGTCCCCGCGATAAAGTGTCCCGCCGTTTTGGCGTTGCTCTTTTCGGTTCCACCAAGGCTCTTGAAAAGCGCCCCTTCCCCCCCGGCCAGCATGGCATGCGCGCCGGCCGCAAGAAGAAGTCCGACTACGGCGTGATGCTTGCTGAAAAGCAGAAGCTGCGTTTCCAGTACGGTGTGCTTGAAGGCCAGTTCCGCAAGTATTATGCAGAAGCCGCCCGCCGCCGCGGCATTACCGGCGACATCCTGCTTCAGCTCCTTGAACTCCGTCTGGACAATGTTGTGTACCGTCTCGGTTTCAGCAACACCCGCGCCGGCGCCCGTCAGCTCGTTTCCCACGGCCATATCACCGTGAACGGCAAAAAGACGAACGTTGCGTCCTACTCCTGCCGCCCTGGCGATGTGATCGCCGTCGGTGGAAAGGCCTCCTCCCAGCAGCTGGCTACCCGTTTCCTTGACCTGACCCAGGCCACCGTGGTTCCGGATTGGCTGGAATGCGACCGTGACAAGCTCACGGGCAAGATTGCTCGCGTACCTTCCAAGGAAGAGATTGCTCCCATCGTCAACGAGCAGCTCATCGTGGAATTCTACTCCCGTTAATCTTATTTCCTTCTGGATTTGCTTCAAAACCCCGGTTGCCTTTTGGCGGCCGGGGTTTTGGGCGTTTAAGGGAAGAGGATGGAAAGTTGAGAGTTGAGAGTTGAGAGTTGAGAGTTGAGAGTTGAGAGTTGAGAGTTGAGAGTTGAGAGTTGAGAGTTGAGAGTATAGGATGGGGGTATGACGGATGATTTGAGCGGAAGGGGAGTGGCCCTTTTTGATATGGATGGAACGCTGCTACCCTGGGATACGCAATACGTTTTTTCCTGTTTCGTGCTGAGGCTCCATCCATGGCGGCGCCTGCTGGTGCTGCTTTTCCTGGCCTGCATTCCTCTTTATGTTCTGAGGATATGGGATGAAAACCGGATGAAGAGGGCCTATCTCATTTATTTGTGGGGACTCCCCGCAGAAACGGTGCGGGAGTATGGAAGGAAATTCGGCTCTCTGGCACAGGAATGGATTTATCCGGAACTGAAGGAACGGCTGGAGGAACACCGGAAGAAGGGGGATCTGTGCCTCATGGTTTCCGCCTCCCCAACCTTTTACGCGGAACCTCTGGGTGAGCTGCTGGGATTTGACGGCGTTCTGGGAACGGACGTGCTTCTGGACGGCCGCATGCCGGTGATGCCGGAATTGCCGAACGGCAACAACAAGGGACAGATAAAGGTGGAGCGCCTGCGCGAGCGGAAGGTGCTGCCGGAGCACGGCGTTCTGGATAACGCCGCCGCCTACAGCGACAGTGGCGCGGATATGCCCATGCTGCTTTCCTGCGGGCGAAGGGTCCTGGTGAATCCTTCTCCTTCCCTGAAGGAAGACGAACGCCTGGCCGGGGCGGAATGCCTGTATCCTGCCCGGCCATGGAGAGGAAAGCTTGGCAAGATCTGGAAGATTGCTCTTTTTGTCATGGGGATGGTAAATATAAATGTTAGAAAATCAATGATTAGCTAACTGTGGGGGAGAAAAGGCTTTACATTTGTGACGGAAATGTTTCACTTTCCTTAACAAGGGGGAAAAGATACTTTTCTTTCCTTGTTAGCAAATCAACAATTAATACCCTAACCAAGTAATAGTCATGCAAACCAAGAACATCATCAGTGTTGCGGCAGCTGTGGCATCCTTTGCCGGCGCTGCTCTTGCGGGCACTCCCGTCAAGATTGTTGCTCCGACTCCGGTTCCCACTCCCGTGGCGACTGTCAGCCCGCTGTCCGGCGATATCTACGCCGGTTATGCCTCCAATTACACCAGCCGCGGCATCGTGGCTTCCCACGCCTTGGTGGGAGGGGATAGCGTTATCCCTGCCGGTGTAAATCTGAATTACAAGCTGAGCGACGCCAACTCCATTGTGGGTGCCGCTTCCTACACCTCCCTGACCTCCGGTCACGAGCTGCTTGGCATGAAAGATATTGCTTTCCACAATGAAACCAATTTCAACCTTGGCTGGAAGAACCAGGACGGTTTGCTGAAGAACCTGTCCACCACCCTCGGCTGGAATCTGATTCATGGCGGTCTGCTCGGCAACTTTGCCAAGTATGATTACAGCAACCTCCTTGCAAACGGCGTCGTTGGCCAGCGTCATGCCCACTCCGTGGCTCAGGAATTCTATCTGAACCTGAACTATGACCTGTGCAGCAACTGGTTCGCCGGTGTGACCACTAGCTATGGCTTCCAGGGAATGACCGGATGGTGGTTCCAGCCGTATGTGGGCTGGAAGGCTTCCATCTGCCCCGCCACGGACATCGTGATCACGGGCGGCATGTCTGCCACTGCTGGCTACTTCGACAGCAAGTCCGCTTTCATGTCCAACGGCGCGCAAGCCTGGTGGGTGAAGGCTGAACTGCCTGTCAAGCTGGGCGTGAAGAATCTGGCCGTGGTTCCCTTCGTCAGCTTCAACTGGGCCGGCAACGGCGCCTTAAAGGCTAACAAGGGCGTGGACGCAGGTTCCAAGCCTTACAAGAACTTCGGCGTGGTGGCTGGCGCCAACCTCGTCTATTCCTTCTAAGCCGTTCGGCTTACGATTGAATCATGTTTCAAGAGCGGCGGAGCAATCCGCCGCTCTTTTTCTTTCATGTTCCGGATGGAGGAAGGAGAAATTGCCGATTAAGGCGGGGACTAAGATCCGGCCATTGTTCCTGTTCCGGCCGGTGATGGCTTAGGAAAAGCCGTCACGGATATGGCTGCTGTTGCACTGGCTGGAAAATTTGGGGCAGCGGCAGGGCCGGATTTTTTTATTCCTTGCAGGATGAGCGGCTTGCGGAGGAATTGACTTTCCGGGGTAAAGGAGAATTGCTCCGCTCCTTTTTTGCTTGTTGCCAGAGGCAGTATTTTTATTCAGAATGCCGCGGAACAGGAGTTCCAAGTTTATGAGTTTTTCCTTTTTTTCTGCTCTTGGGGCGGTTCTGGCCGTTTCCATTTCAATTTCCCTGGCGGAGTCACGCATTCCGGATGTTCCTTCCGATCCGCCTCTGAGACCCGTGAGCGGCAGCTTGAAGGCGGGCTATTCCACGAATTACGAATTCCGCGGGCTGATTCCCGGCGGCTGTAATCCCACGGCCCCCTTGCGTCTGGACTGGAGAAGCGACCTGAATGACCGGTATTCCCTGATTCTGGCGTTGAAGGAGGAAATTTTCCTGGGGCATCCGGCGGTTGACATGGAGAATGAGACAATGGCTGATCTTGGGCTTCAAAGGAAGTTCGGGAAGGCCACTTACGCCGCATTATCCTTCCGTGCGAATGACGGCGGTTTGGCGGGCATTGCCTCCGAACATTTGATCGGCAACGGTGGGACAACGTATGAAACGGCGCTGATTCTGCGCCATGATCTGGGCTTCCTGCCCGGTTTTTATGCGCAGGGAAGCGCCGCTTATTCCTTTTACGGCATTACGGGCTGGTGGTTTGACATGTGCACCGGGTCGGATTTCCGGATGACGGAGAACCTTTACATGGGTTTCAAGTTCGGCGCGGTGCTGAGTTCCTCCTACTGGCCTTCCGGCAGCAACGGCTGGCAGTCCCTGTACGTCAGGGTGACGGCGAATTACCGTTTGTTCGGGAATATTTTTGTGGAGCCGTTTGTGGGGCTGCACTGGCTCGGCAAGGGAGCCCACGGGGTGAACCGGGTGTATGGGAGAACGCTGGTGAAGGGCAATAGCTGGGTGACGGGCGTCAGCCTGGTTTATAGCTTCTGACCGGTTGGAGGTGTTTCCCCCTCCTGCGGGAAGAGGTCCGCACGCATGCGGATCATGTCAATGCACTGCACGCCGTTGTCCCAGACGGGTTCCGGGTAGTTGTCCGTAAAGTGGTTTTTGACGACGCCTGAAATCCGGAAGCCGCAGCTTTCATACAGGGCCATTGGGCCCGGGGAGGCATCGCACGTTCCCAGTTCCGCATATCTTGCCCCCTTGTTCCTGATGATGTGCAGGGCGTGCAGCACCAGAGCGGTTCCGCAACCGTGCCTTCTGTATTCAGGGGCTACGGAACAGTTCATGATTTCCCATGTGTCTTCCCCCGTTTGCCGGATGACGATAGCTCCGGCGGCAGCTCCGCGGCTCCGTGCGACGTAAAGTTCGCCGTGGGCCAGATGGTCCGCTACCTGCCGTTCGTCCGGATCGGCATCCAGCAGAAGTTCCCTGAGGGGAGGGGGCGGAGGCCACACGGCTGTTTCCTGCGCCACATGGAAGGCAGGGGCCATCATTCCGCGCGCATGAAGATGATGGAGTCCGCCAGCAGTTCCCCTTGCAGGCTGTCCCCCTGGATGACGACGGGCTGGCCGGAGGTGATAAGCCCTTTTTCCTTCAGCAGGTTCAGAGCGGTGGAGATCATGCGGGCCGGGTCTTTCAGGAAGGGGGATTCAAAGGCGGTCACGTCGCGTGCCAGCGCGAGCTGCCGGACGACAACGGGGTCATTGCTGAAGGCGAAGATGGGGGCCCGTTCCGGCCTGAGGACGGCTGCCTGCGTGGCGGCCAGGCCGCGGCGGGTGAAGATGACCATGCAGGCGTTTTCCACGGAGTCCGCCAGGGAGATGGCTGCCTTGGTGGCCTTCTGCCTGTCTCCGTTCAGGATGGCGGAGGCGGCAAAGTTAAGGTTGCCGGAGCGCTCCATGCGGTGCGCGATGGAGTCCAGGACCTCCACGCAGCGCACGGGATAATGGCCTACGGAGGTTTCTCCGGAGAGCATGACGGCGTCCGCCTGTTCAAAGATAGCGTTGGAAACGTCCGTGACTTCCGCACGGGTGGGGGTGGGCTGCGTGATCATGGATTCCAGCATGTGCGTGGCGACGATGCAGCGGCGCCCCAGCCTGTGGCAGTGGCGAATAATGCGGCGCTGGATGATGGGAAGTTCCTCAATGCTGACTTCAATGCCCAGGTCGCCGCGCGCGACCATGATGACGTCTGCAGCCAGGATGATGTCGTCAATGTGGCGGATGGCCTGCTGGTCCTCGATTTTGGCGACAATCTGGGCCCTTCCTCCAAGGTTGTCGATATGCTCCCGGAGCTGGGCGATGTGGGCGGCGTCCCGGACGAAGGACATGGCTACGTAGTCCGTCTCGCATTCCACGGCTACGGCCAGGTCCGCCAGGTCTTTTTCCGTCAGGGCGGGGAGCCGCAGGGCCACGCCGGGGAGGTTGATGTGGCGGCGGGAGCCGAATACTCCTTCCGTGAGCACCTTGCAGATGAGCCTGTCCGGGCGCACTTCCTCAATGCGCATGAGAATGCCTCCGTTGTCCACCACCATCGTATGGCCTACCTGGACGTCCTGCAGGAGCCCGTCATAGTTCACCGTGGTGGAGAAGGGGAGTTCCGGCTTGGCCGTGCTCAGGCGGATTTCCAGCGTGTCCCCTTTTTTCAGATGGTAGGGTTCGGGCAGGTCCCCGGTGCGGATGGATGGCCCCTGGAGGTCAAAGAGAATGGCTATGTTCGCCTGCAGCTCTGCGGCTTTCCGGCGGATGCGGAAGACGACTTCCCGGACCCAGTCGTGTTTGGAGTGGCTCATGTTGAGCCGGAAAACGTTGGCTCCGGCTTCAATAAGCTGGCCCAGCATGTCGGAAGTGTCTGTTGCTGGTCCAATGGTGCAGATGATTTTGGTGGCGCGGGGCCGGGAAGGTGTGCTCATGGTCTTTGTCAGTGCCCATACTGTATCTTACGGGACGTTCAAATGAAGTTTTTTGTGGTACATGGCAGGATTGTTGCATGTCACGGAGCGGATGCGGGAGCATACTGGCGGCATGAAGCAGATCAGGGTTGAATTGATCAACACCGGGACGGAAATTTTACTGGGGAGCATTGTGAATACGAATGCCGCGTGGCTGGGCAACAGGCTGTTTGATGCCGGATTCCGTGTGGAGAGGGAGACCGTGGTTCCCGACGGCTATGCCATTAACGAGGCCATGAGGGAGAGCGCCCGGCGGGCGGATATCGTGATTGTGAGCGGAGGCCTGGGACCGACGAGCGACGATGTGACCAGAGAAGCCCTGTGCGACGTGTGCGGCGTGGACATGCACCGTGACGAGCAGGTGGCGGAGAGGTTGAAGAGCTATTTTGAACGCAGGGGGATTTCCATTGCGGAATGCAATTTCAAACAGGCCATGGTTCCGGACGGCGCCGCGGTGCTGGAGAATTCCAACGGCACGGCGCCCGGCCTGGTGATGCCTGCCAGCGGTTCCCTTCCCATGTTCATCCTGCTGCCCGGACCTCCGTCGGAGTTGAAACCGATGGTGGAGCAGTCAGTGATGCCGCTTCTGGAAGATCTGGCGGATGAGGATATTCCGCATCTGCGCGTTTTCCGGCTGGTAGGAATCGGGGAGAGCGACCTTCAGGAGCTGGTGGATGATTCCCTGCACCAGGTGGAGGGACTGGAGGTGGCGTATTGCGCGCGCATCGGAGAGGTGGATGTGCGCCTGGTGGGCAGTGAAGTGGCGCTGAAACAGGGGGAGGCGCGTCTGCGCATCCTGGCAGGAGCGTATGTGCTGACTCCCGCGGGAGTATCCCTGGAGAAGGCGGTGGTGCTCCATCTGGCGGAACAGGGGTTGAAGGTGGCGACGGCGGAGAGCTGCACCGGCGGCCTGATTGCCAAGAGGATTACGGATGTGCCGGATTCCTCCGGCGTTTTTGAGTTCGGCTGGGTGACTTACGCCGACCGGGCAAAGACGAAGATGCTGGGGGTGCCGGAGGATATCCTGAAGCTTCACGGAGCGGTAAGCGAACCCGTGGTGAAAGCGATGGCGGAGGGGGCCCTGGACCGTTCCGGTGCCGATGTGGCGGTTGCCGTCAGCGGCATTGCGGGGCCGGGAGGCGGCACGCCGGAAAAACCTGTGGGTACCGTATGGCTCGCCTGGGCTTTCCGGGGGGGAGAGACGCGGACGGAGATGATGCTTTATCCGCGGGACCGAGGGTCTTTCCGGCAGATGGTTTCCCAGAAGGCCCTGGCGGGGCTTCTGGACGCCAGAAGAAGGGAGCAGGTTACGGAATGAGGAACCACACGGGGAGCACTCCGGCTTCATGTAGCCCGCTGATGAATTCAAAGATGCCGATGAACCAGATGAACCACAGCGCGTCCACGATGTTGTGCGTGAAGGTGGCAGGATTGACGGAGTAGGTTGCGGGCGGCGGCTTCAGCCGCGATAGGGAGGGAATGAAGGAGGGGACGCTCCGGCAGTAGTTCCGGTAGGCGTCTCCGAAGAGTGAGATGAGCCGTTCCTGTTCCTTCCTGATGACGGACGGGTAGTAAATGCCGAAGGCCAATGCCGTCAGCAGGGGGACCGTGAAGGTTTCCGTGGCGCACGCTACGCCTATGCCGCCGATGAAGCTGAAGAAGTAAAGCGGGTTGCGGCACATGGAGTACGGCCCTTCAATGACAAGGACGTTGTTTTTATAACCAGCAATGTAGAGGGAGCACCAGATGCGCCCGAAGGCGCCTATGCCGGCCATGAAACAGGCCAGGAGCATGAGGCTTTCTTCTATGAGCGGGGACATTTCCCACCGGGATTCTCCAAAGAGCAGGGCGCAGCCGATAGCCAGGCCGAAGAGGAGTGAGATGAGTGTGCGGAAGCGCTCGTTGAGTGATTTTGCGTGAGCTTGCATAATGCTGAATAAAGGGTAATGGAAAGATGTTACGGCCTCCGGCAATGGCGTGAAGATATTTTCCGTGACGTTTCCGTCACCCGCCCGACGAATGCAAAAGAGGCTGTACGCATTAGCGTACAGCCTCTTGAAGAAAAAATGGGATTCCGGAAATCAGGCGCGCCTGCGGCGCAGCATCAGAGCTGCCAGCCCCAGCAGGCTGAGGGTAGCCATGGCGGGTTCCGGCACGGCGCCCGCTACTACGTATTGCACCTTGACGTCTCCGTTTTCCGTGTAGAGGTAGTATTGGCCCTGATAGTCCGCTGCATTTCCTTCCATGAGGCCGGAGGCCTTGGTCAGCGCGCTGCCGTCTTCAGCGGTAAAGTCCCCCAGGGAGATGGAACCGCCGTCAAAACCGGCGGAGGTGACCAGCGTACGGGTAACGAACTGGAATTCTCCCACAGTCAGGTCCGTGGATGTGGTGGCCAGCAGTCCGGAGACGGAGAAGCTGGACGCGCCCCATATTTTCTGGTTGACGTTCATGATGCCTCCAATACCGAAGACAAGCCGTGCGCCATTGCCGCCGGGATCAATGCCGCAGACGGTGAGGTTGAGGGTTCCGTCAAGGGTGATGTCACTGCTTTTGAAGTCCACTTGCCCGAGGTTGAGAGTGGAACCGGAGCCGACCGTTACATTCCCCGTATAGCGGGTGCCGCCGACGGTAACGTTGCTGTTGCCCGTAACGGTGGATGCCGCCGCCGTCGGAGGTGTCCACCATGGCGCCGTTGACGTTGACGGTTCCGGCATTGTTGAAGATGACATCCGGGCCCTGGCCGTTGCCGCGGCTGGGAATGCCGTTGCTCCAGTTGCCCGCGTTGCCCAGTTCATAGGTGTTGCCTTCCGTAGGTCCGGCCCCACCGGTCCATTCCGTGACCATGCTGGCGGCATGGGCGCAAACGCACAATCCGCAGAGCAGGGCGGCGATAGATAAGGTTTTTTTCATATTAAAACAGAAATGACTTGATAAATAAGCCCAGAAGAGACGCTGGCGCTACAATGAGGCTACCGGATTTACAATCCGTTACGGATTATAAACGGAAAAATGTCCATCTCCCCGCAGGAAGCACCGCATGCCTTGCGGCCATTGAAATACATGCGTCCGCCAGGGCGTACCGGCTTCCAGGAAAGAGAGTTCGCTAACGCTCCCTTTCAAATTCAGATGCCGCAGACGTCTGCGGCACTCCTCGCCGGAGTTCGGCAACTCCGGACGGTTCCCCATTTTATGTAAACAGCTCCCGATAGGCGAAGGAATGCCGTCGCAAGTTCTTTTCCCTTAGAATCACAGCTTGACTCCGGATTGTAAATCCGCAGAAAATTGAAGCGCGGAAGGGATTCATTAGTTTTCCTGGTCGTATTCATCCGCTTCACGGGTGGAGAAGCGCATGAGCTCCGCTTCAAAGTGGAGCGGCACGTCCCCGGTGGGGCCATTGCGGTTTTTGGCCACGTGGAGGTTGGCCCGTCCGGCCATCTGCTGGCGTTTTTCCTCATCTTCCGCATAGTAGGCGGAGCGGTAGAGCAGGCCGATCATATCGGCATCCTGTTCGATGGAGCCGGATTCACGCAGGTCGGAAATGCGAGGGACGCCCAGGCTGGCGCCCGTCCGGCTTTCCGGGCCGCGGTTGAGCTGGGCCAGGACGATGACGGGTACCTTGAGTTCCTTGGCCAAAGCCTTGAGTCCGGAGGAGATTTCCGCGACTTCTCGTTCACGGCTGTTAACTGCCTGCTTGGAGTGGGAACGCATAAGTTGCAGATAGTCCACGCCGATGGCGGCTAACCCTCCCTGATCCCTCATAACTCGGCGAGCCTTGGCCCGGAGTTCGTTGATGGAGATGGCAGCCGTATCGTCAATGACGAGTTGAGATGCACCTACTTCCTTGACCGCTTGCTTGAAATGTTTCATTTCCAACTGTGTCAAATTGCCGCGCTTGATAATTTCCGCACGCCGCACGCCGGAACGGGCAAAGAGAAGGCGTTCTACAATTTGGACCGCGGGCATTTCACAGGAGAAGAGCAGGGTGGGCTTTTTTTCATTGAGGGCAATGTGTTCTATGATATTGAGCAGGAATGAAGTTTTCCCCATGGAGGGGCGTGCTGCTATAATGAACATGTCTCCCGGTTTGAGTCCGTTACTTTTTTTATCCAGTTCTTCAAAGCCCGTGGTTAGCCCCTGGATCTGTCCCTTGCTGGCGATGAATTTTTCAAAGTTGGTGACAGCCTGCTTGAGGACATTAGCCAAGCTTTGTTCATCTTTGGCGCTAGTATAGCGCTCTCGTATCTGAAAGATGTTAGTTTCTACGGAATCCAGTAATTCTGGCACATCTTCTGGATTGTCAAAAGCTTGCGTAGTAGATTGTGTGGCGATCTTGATGATGGAGCGCAGAATAAATTTATCCTTCAGGATATTGAGATAATGCTCAAAGTAGGCCCCCGTGGTGGTAAAAGTGTAGATTTCCGCCAAGCCTGCACTTCCTCCCACAGCTTCCAACTGGTGCATGTCTTCCAGGGTTTGGGTAATGGAGACGATGTCAATGGGTTGGTTTTTGTTGTAGCGGGTTTGAAAGAGATTCCAGAGTAGTTGATGAGCCGGCAGATAGAAATAGTCTTCCGTTATGCCAATGGTGATGCACTGGCCTATGTAGGTAGCAGGATCCATGGTCATGAGGGCAAGTACGCCTTTTTCTGGCCCTGGTGCCTGGGGAATATCTCGGACGTCCAGTGCCATAGCTTTGCGTGGAGCCTTGGTCATTTCCAAAGGGGAGTTAGCGTTATTGGTATCCGTGGTGTCCATGACGATGCTAGTAGAAGGAGGTATCCGGCAGAAAAGAAATAGCACAATGGAGGGGGCCGGGCAAATACTAACCATGGGTTAGCAAATTCGGTTCAGAGAGGCGTGTTGCCTACTTATTGTTATTTTCCCGTTCCTTCCTCAGTCTCAACTGGCCGCAGGCGGCGTTGATGTCATGGCCTTTTTCATACCGCATGGTAACGGGGATGCGCGCCTTGTGGATGGCGTCCCGGAAGGCGCGGCAGCGGCTCTCCGCAGGGCGTTGCCACGGGAGCCCCTCCACAGTATTGTATGGAATGAGGTTGACCTTGGCGTGCAGGCGCTTGGCGATCCGGACGAGATGGGATGCGTCGTTCAGGGAGTCGTTCACGTCCCGGATGAGAATGTATTCCAGCGTGGGCATCTGGTTCTTGTCCTTCCCCCATTCCTCCAACGCGGGAATGAGCTGGGAGAGGGGCCATTTTTTGTTGACCGGCATGATCTGGTCGCGCACCTCGTCCGTGGCTCCGTGCAGGGAGACGGCCAGACGGATTTGCCTGGGATAGGCGGCCAGTTTTTTCAGGCCGGGAACGAAGCCTGACGTGGAGATGGTGATGTGGCGCGCGCCTATTTCCAGCCCGCGGTGGGAGGTGATGATTTCCAGGGCGTCCTCCAGGTTGTCGAAGTTGGAGAGCGGTTCCCCCATGCCCATGAAGACGAGGTTGTTGACCCGTTTTCCGGCGATGGCTTCCGCAGAGAGGATTTGCCCGATGATTTCCCCGGTCGTGAGGTTGCGTTTGAGGCCCAGCAGGCCGGAGGCGCAGAATTTGCAGCCGAAGGCGCAGCCCACCTGGGAGGAAACGCAGAGGGTGATGCGGTCCGCCTGTTCCCCGTTTTCCGCAGCGGCGGCGGGAATGATGACGGATTCCACCAGACTGCCGTCTTCCATTCTGGTCAGGAATTTCCGTGTGGTGTCCGCAGAGCCGTGGATTTCCACGATTTCCGGTGTGTGGAAACGGAAGTTTTCCGAAAGCAGGTTTCTGAGCGCCGGGGGAAGGTTGGTCATCGCGTCAAAGGAGGTGACGCGTTTGCGCCATACCCAGTCCAGGACCTGCTGGGCACGGAATTTGGTGTGGCCGCGTTCCGTCAGGAAGGCGAGCAGCTTTTCCTCCGTCTGGGCAGTAATGAGGGGAAGAGAGGGCATGGGGTTGAACGGACCCGTTACAGCAGGGAATCCACGTAGCGGTCCCGGTTGAAGGGTTCAAAGTCTTCAGCTCCTTCCCCGGTTCCCAGAAAGGCAGGGGAGATGTGCATTTCATCCATGATGGCTACGGCCACGCCGCCTTTTCCGGAGCCATCCATCTTGGTGATGATGACGGAGTCCAGGGGAGTGGCCTTGTGGAATTCCCTGGCCTGGGCCAGGGCGTTCGCGCCCGTGGTGGCGTCCACCACCAGCAGGGTGCGATGGGGGGCCGCTGCATCCTGCTTGGCGAGGGTGCGGCGGATTTTGGAGAGTTCCTCCATAAGGTTGTGGCGCGTGTGCAGACGCCCCGCGGTATCGCAGATAAGGTATTGGAAGCCTTCCCGGATGGCCTGAGTGTGAGCCTCATAGCAAACGGAGGCCGGGTCCTGGTTGGGCGCTCCCTTGTAGATGGGAATTCCCAGCTTGTCCGCCCAGCTCTGGAGCTGTTCCACGGCGGCGGCACGGAAGGTGTCCGCCGCGGCCAGGAGACCGCGGGAGCCCTGTTTTTGCAGCAGGTGGCCCAGTTTGGCGGCGGAGGTGGTTTTTCCCGTGCCGTTGACGCCTACGACCAGAATGACCAGCGGCTTTCCCTCCGGAGGAGCGGGCAGGGACGGAGCGGTAGCAGGAAAGGCCTGGCGGAGGACTTCACGGGTGGCTTCCACCAGGTTTTCCGCATCCAGTCCCTTGCTTTCCCTCAGTTGGTCCGCAATGTTCATGGCGCGCCGGATGCCGATGTCCGCAGTAACCAGGTCCGCTTCCAGTTCATCCCAGTCTATCCGGGAACCGCGGGAGAATTTGGTGAAGAGTTTTTTAAAGAATCCAGCCATGGTACAGGGTAGTGGTTACGCCGGGCGTTCCGTTTTTGAGATGCCGGCCAGCACGCCGTTGACGAAGCGGGGGGATTCCGCGGAGGAGAAGCGTTCCGCCAGGCGGATGGCTTCCGAGATGACGATGGGGGCGGCCAGGTCTTTGCGGTGAAGGAGTTCGTAGGCGCCCAGGCGCAGGATGGCGCGGTCAATGGCGCTGACGCGTTCCGGAGAGTAGTTTTCCAGGGTGCCGTTGATGGCGGCGTCCAGTTCGTCCCGGCGGCGCAGAATGTCTTCCCCCAGGGCTTTGGCTTCACGGTAGAGTTCATCCGCATCCTTTCCGGCTTCCACCACTTTTTTCATTTCCGCCAGGGAGGGGCGGCCGTCCGGGTGGATGAGGCAGTTGATGCGGTCGTTGATTTCCTGGAGCTTGTTGCAGGAGGAAACAAGGGGAGCCCAGATGCCGTTGTAGGCAGGGAAGTCCTTGAGGGCATCCAGCAGGCGGCGGCGCATCTGCATCAGGGTGGTGTTGAGTTCCTGCGCGGCGTCACAGGCGGCGGAAAGCGCGCCTTTGTCATTGGAGGGGTCTTCGTACAGGTTTTTTTTCAGTTGGAGCAGGGAGGCGTTGAATTCCCCTTCCTTGACCAGCAGGTCCTGGAGCAGGTCGCGGACGGGCAGGGTGAGGGGGTCGTGCTGAAGCTTGTCCGCCGTTTCCCGCGCACGGGTGACGAAGAGGCGCAGCTTGTCCGGATAGTCCCGGGTCAGGTGGCCGGAGACGGCCTTGGCCCTGAGCTTGCAGTAGTCCCCGCGGAAGGGTTCCATCAGGATGTCCCAGATGCCTTCGTCCTGTTCCTGCTCCTCTTCCGGAGTCTGGGAGGTGGCGTAGAGGTATTGGAGGGCTGCTTGTCTGATTTGGTTGCGTGAGAGCATGGCGGTAGAGAAGAGAGAGGGAGGATGTGCCTTATTGCCGGGAGAGGGAGTTGAGGAAGAGTTCCGCCATGCGGGCTGCGGTGCGGGCCGCTTCCCGGCCGCGGTTGAGCTGGGAGGCGATGCAGCGGGCAAAGGCCTGCTTTTCATCGTTCAGGAGCAGGACTTCATGAATGACGGGCGTGGTGAATTCCAGCGCGAGCCGCATCAGGGCCTGCGTGATGGTGGACCCGATGAGGTCCGCGTGGTCCGTGCTGCCGCGCAGGATGACTCCCAGGGCCACCACGGCGTCCGGGCGTTTTTCCGGAGAGCGGGAGAGGACGGATTTGATGGTGACCGGGATTTCAAAGGCTCCCGGTACGCGGATGATTTCCAGCCGGACTGCGGGGAGCACGGCTTCCAGTTCTTCCGAGCAGTTGTCTACCAGGGCCTGGGTGTATTGCTCATTGTATTCCGAGGCGACGATGCAGATTTTGGCGCGCGTGCCCGTGGCGCGCTGGCGGCGTGGAAGTTCCGTGGACATGGAGGGATGGGATGGAGTGGGAGTTTACAGGGTGTGGCCCAGCATGCATTTTTTGGTAGCCAGGTATTTGCTGTTTTGTTCGTAGGGGGGGATGACGAGGGGAACCTGTTCCGTGATTTTAATGCCGAAGCCTTCCAGCCCCACGATTTTCCGGGGGTTGTTGGTGAGCAGGCGCAATTGGTCCGCTCCCAGATCATGCAGAATCTGGGCGCCGATGCCGTAGTCGCGAAGGTCGTCCGGGTAGCCGAGCTTGAGGTTGGCTTCCACAGTGTCCAGCCCCTGTTCCTGGAGCTTGTAGGCCTTGAGTTTTGCCGCCAGGCCGATGCCGCGGCCTTCCTGGCGCAGGTAGAGGAGCACGCCGCCTTCCTGCGCAATGCGGCGCATGGCGGTGTGGAGCTGGCTGCCGCAGTCGCACCGGCGGGAGCCGAAGACGTCCCCCGTAAGGCATTCGCTGTGCACGCGCACCAGCGTAGGCTTGTCCGGGGAGATTTCCCCGTGCACCAGGGCCAGGTGAAGGGCTCCGTCCAGATGGGATTCATAGAGGTGGCAAATGAAGTCGCCGTAGTCCGTGGGCATCTTGACGGTTTCCACCAGGCGTATCTGCTTTTCCTTGGCCCGGCGGTATTCGATAAGCTGGGCCACGGTGCAGGCTTTCAGGCCATGTTTTTTCTGGAAGCCGCCCAGGTCGCCGGTGCGGGCCATGGTGCCGTCTTCCTTCATGATTTCACAGCAGACGCCGGCAGGCTGGAGGCCCGCCATGCGCACGAGGTCGATGGTGGCTTCCGTATGGCCGGCGCGGCGCAGCACCCCGCCGGGAACGGCTCGGAGAGGGAAGGTATGGCCTGGCTGCACAAAGTCATTGACGGTGGCCTTGGGGTCCGCCAGCGTGCGGATGGTCAGGGCGCGTTCCGCAGCGCTGATGCCCGTGGTGATGTCATGGGCCGCATCCACGGAGACGGTGAAGGCGGTGGACATGTTTTCCCGGTTGACGGAGGTCATGAGCGGGAGCTGGAGGGCGTCCGCCCGTTCCGGGGAAAGCGGGGCGCAGACGAGGCCCCTGGCGTGGGTGACCATGAAGTTGATGGCTTCCGTCGTAGCGAATTCGGCGGCAATGATGAGGTCCGCCTCGTTTTCACGGCCGGGGTCGTCCGTAACGATGATCATCCGTCCCTGCCGTATTTCTTCCACGGCTTCGTCAACGGTGCAGAATTGAAGTTGGTTATCCATAAAGGGGATGAAAGGAGAGGAGGTTATTTTTGCTTTTTGGCCCAGGAGTCCTTAAGGGCCACGGTGCGGTTGAAGACGGCGCGTTTGCCCGGTACATGGTCCCTGCGGTCCGCCACAAAGTAGCCGAGTCATTCAAACTGGCAGCGGAATTCAGGTTCCGCTTCAGCCAGGGATGGTTCCAGCTTGGCGTTCGTGATGACGGTCAGGGAGCCGGGATTCATGACGGAGAGGAAGCCTTCTTCCGCGGCATCCGGGTTTTCTTCCGTGAAGAGGCGGTCGTAGATGCGGATTTCACCGTCCACGGCGTCCCTGGTGCTTACCCAGTGGATGGCCGCCCGGCACTGGATTCCTTCCGGAGGGTTGGAACCGATGGTGCCGGGGATATGCTCGCAGAAGATTTCCGTGATGTTTCCGTCCGCGTCCTGCCGGTAGTCCGTACAGGTGATGCAGTAGCCGCCGCGGAGGCGCACTGTGCGGCCGGGAGCCAGTCGGAAGTATTTCTTGGGCGGGTCCAGCATGAAGTCGTCCTGTTCAATCCAGACTTCCCGGGTGATGGGAAGACGGCGGGTTCCTTCCTCCGGTTTTTCCGGATTGTTCAGCACTTCCGCCATTTCCTCCGCGCCTTCCGGCAGAGTGGTGATGGTTACCTTGAGGGGATTGAGCACGGCCATGCGGCGCGGAGCGTTGGCGTTCAGGTCTTCCCTTACGCTGTATTCCAGCAGGGCCACGTCCGTGAAACCGTTGAATTTGGTGATGCCTATGGTCTGGCAGAAGTTGCGGATGGCGGCGGGCGTGTAGCCGCGGCGGCGCATGCCGGAGACGGTGGGCATCCGGGGATCGTCCCAGCCGCTGACGTGCCCTTCCTGCACCAGCTGGAGCAGCTTGCGCTTGCTCATGACGGTGTAGGTGAGGTTGAGGCGGGCGAATTCCGTCTGGCGCGGGCGTGCCGGCACGGGGCAGTTTTCAATCACCCAGTCGTACAGGGGACGGTGGTTTTCAAATTCCAGCGTGCAGAGGGAGTGGGTGATGTGCTCGTAGGCATCCTCCAGCGGGTGGGCGAAGTCGTACATGGGATAGATGCACCATGTGCCGCCCGTGTTGTGGTGTTCCGCGAACATGATGCGGTACAGCACGGGGTCCCTCATGTTCATGTTGCTGGAGGCCATGTCTATTTTGGCGCGCAGAATGGCTTTTCCTTCCGGGATTTCCCCGTTTTTCATGGCCTGAAAGCGTGCCAGGTTTTCTTCCACGGAACGGTTCCGGTAGGGGGATTCCTGGCCGGGCACGTTCACGTTGCCGCGCTGGGCGCGTATTTCCTCCACCGTCTGTTCGTCCACGTAGGCCAGTCCCTTGTTGATGAGGGCGACGGCGCATTCGTAAAAGAAATCGAACATGTTGCTGGCAAAAAAGAGATTGTCCCCCCAGTCGAAGCCCAGCCAGCGGATGTCTTCCTGGATGCTGTCCACATATTCCTGGTCTTCCTTGCTGGGGTTGGTGTCGTCAAAGCGCAGGTGGCAGCGCGCGCCCGGAAATTCCTGGGCGATACCGAAATTGAGGCAGATGGATTTGGCATGTCCGATATGGAGGTAACCATTGGGTTCCGGGGGGAAGCGGGTTACCGGTGCCTGATGCTTGCCGGAGGCAAGGTCATCAGAAATCATATCGCGGATGAAATCTCGGCGTTCGGCAGGCTGCAATGACATGGCGAAAATTCTACTACCAAATTTCCTTCTCTGCAAGCGTGTTCACTCGGAATGACATGGGGAGGAATACGGCGGATAAAGAGAGTTTTTTATCTTTTCCCGGAAGGCCCCGGTTATAAAATTTAAATAATTTATATATAGGAATGTTTGGGAATGTGGATTTCTGATGAAGGTTGGCTAAAAAATCCCCAGTCTTTTACTAGGAAAAAATGTTGTCGGCCGCTTCGTCTTGTGTTCAAGGTTCTGAGGAATGGTTGTCAGTTATAGAATATTTTAAATGTAAGATACCTAGGTTAAATTTAAAGTTCAGGAAAAAAGAGGTGGAACGGGATGGTTCGGGAAAGCGGCTGAGCTGGAGTTCAATGGGACATCCTTGAAAATTTATGCAGAATAACCGGCGAAAGGAAAGTTTGAAAGACAGGTATTGCAAAAGAATCAAAAACGTGCATATTGAACTCCGGTGAATCTGAATTGTCCACAGTGCAAACGACATATCAATGTTCCTTCCGCTGCGGAGGGTTCCATGGTGAATTGCAGCAAATGCGGCCATGAGTTTCTTTGCGACAGGGAAAAGCTGATCCCCAAGAAGCCTTTTGCCAGGGCGAAGAAGGCCGTTACCGTGCATACCCCCAAAGACCGCCGGGAGGCCATTCAGAGCGCCTTGATGGAAACGGGGCTGATTCAACTGATGTGCCTTTGCGCCTCCCTAGTCATCGCCGCCGGCTGCGTCTGGCTTTTTTACAATGCCTCTTCCGAGATGGACGGGACCTTTTTCCTTTCCATGCTGCAGCAGCCTCAGCAGAAGGCGTTCGCCCTGTTTTTCGCCTGTCTTGCGGGGGGCTTGATGGCCTGCGCCGGCCGCAGGCACAAGATTGTTTTCATTTTGCTGGGCTTTCTGGTGGCGGGGGGCATTGCCTCCCTGCCTTTCGTGTATCCGGTCAAACTGAATCCCTCCCTGCTCGGTGGGAAGGAAGCGGTCGCCCAGACTGAGGAGGAGGAAGGCGTCTCCGGCTTTACCAGCATGAGCCTGGAACAACTGGCCGAACAGAACGCTTCCGTTCAGAATTACGGGGAAGGGGATTTGAAGCCCCTGTTTGCCGCCATTGACCGGAAAGAGGCCCAGGGTGTTCTGGGCGTGTGGGTGGTCGGGGTGAATGCGGCCAACCGGGACATGGTGAAGGCGTATTTGAAGAGGATGGCCCAGTCTGAAGACGAGCCGATTTTTTATGACCGCAAAGGTACGGGCGGCGGCTTGTTCGTTATTACTCCTACTCCCATCACGTTTAAGGAGTTTGTGGACGTGGCAGCCAAGATGGGGAACGTGACTTTGCAGGACAAGGAGCGTTTCTTTGTGGAAGTGGTTCTGAACCGGGACAAGTTTGAAGCGCGCCCGGCTTCCGCCGCGTTGCAGGATGAACGCCACCAGTATTTCGTACTGGCCAATTTGAAGGAATTGTCCTGTCTGGACATCCGGCGCGTGATTGCCGCGGCAAAGCGCCTGGCTTCCGTGAAGCCGGACAAGATGCGCCATGAAGTTTCCGCCAAGCTGGTGGAGCTTCTCCGGGAGCCGTGGGGGCGTGATGCGGAGTATGTGACCGCTTTGGCTTCCGCCCTCGTCGTGTGGGCGGAGCCGGATAACGCGGAGGCGCAGCGCGTGGTTTACTATGTGGCTACGGAGTTGAAGAAGGCGGACTGCGAGATTCCTGCCTCTCTGGTCAGGTTTTTGCTGCACGGTCCGGAGAAGAAGAGCTTTGCGCTGCTTCTGGATGAATGGAAAAAGGATCCCCAGAAGTGGGAGGACGAGTGCAAGGCCGTCGGTCCCACCGGGGAAGCCGACATTATCCGGCTGATGAACGAGTCGGACGATTTTGTGCTGAAACGTTCCGCCGCCCGTATTCTTGGGGAAATCGGTTCGGAGGCTTCCCTGTCCGCGCTAAAGGCTTTCACCCATGACGCCGACAACGAATTGCGCCTGTGCGCGGAGCTGTCCGTAAACCTGATTGAAAAGCGGCTGGGGATAGATTCTTCCGCGAAGAGCCCCCAGTAGGGACGGCATCCGTTTCCGGAAGAGGGCCGGATGGACAGGGCGAGAGGTTTTTTATGCCCGGTCTGATTGGGACGCGTCGCACCGCTCTTTTTTTCAGCTGAATGGTTCACGGGGCCGGAGGGAAGGCGCCCGCGTTTTTTTCTTTTGCGGCTGTTTTTTCATGAAGATGCGGGGAAAATGGCAGGAGGTGTTTTTGGAGTCATTTTAGACGATCTTCCTTTCCTGCACGGCTTCCTAGTTGTTTCTTTTGTGATATTTTTACCATTTGGGCGCATTTGAGGGGAGGAAAGTTGTTTTTGTCCCGGAAGCATCTCTTTTTTGGTTGCGGAGAAAAGCCAATTTACTAGAATGCAACGACCATGACAGACCAAGAAAACATGAAGGCCGCCGTTCCGGATGCGGCCAGGCGATACATGCGCTACCTCCTCATCATGGCCGGTTTGGGCGGCCTGCTCTACGGTGTGGACGTCGGCGTGATTGCTGCGGCGCTCCCCTACATTGAGCAGACGGCTGGTTTCAATCCCTCCCAGCTTTCCCAAGTGGTGGCGGCCGTGCTGTTCGGCAGCGTGCTTTCTTCCCTGTTTGCCGGGTATCTGGCGGACAAGTTGGGACGCAAGGCGTTGATTACCGTAGCCGCCGCCCTGTTCACGGTGAGTATTCCCGTGATCTGCCTGTCCCAGGAAGTGTTCGGCATCATGCTTCTGGGCCGTATTCTCCAGGGCGCCAGCGCCGGTATTGTAGGCGTGGTGGTTCCCCTGTACCTGGCTGAGTGTTTGAGCGCGGAATCCCGTGGCAAAGGGACGGGGATGTTCCAGTTCCTGCTGACGGTGGGCCTGGTGTTCGCCGCCGTAGTCGGTCTGCTTGCCGCCAGTTATGTGGGCGGCGTGGAAAATTCCGGCGCGAGCGAGGAAACGCTGACTTCCGCCAAGATTTTTGCGTGGCAGGCCATTTTCTGGGTTTGCGCCGTTCCCGGCCTTTTCCTGTTTTTCGGTTCCTTCCGTTTGAGCGAATCCCCCCGCTACCTGTTCCGCCGCGGCCGCAAGGATGAAGCCATGGCCGTGCTGGTGCGCAGTTATGGAGATGTGCGCGCCAAGGAGGTGTTTGATGAAATGGTCCACATTGAAGAGGAAGAGAAGCAGAAGGCTGAAGAGCTTAAGAAGCAGAGTTCTTCCGGTGAATCCCTTCTTCAGCGCAAGTATGTGTATCCCTTTGTTCTGGCGGTCCTCGTCCTGGCGTTTACGCAGGCCACGGGTATCAACTCCGTGTTGAATTACTCCGTGAAGGTGTTCCAGCAGGCCGGCCTGGAAGGCACCACCGCCAACTGGGCGGACTTCACCATTAAGGTGGTGAACTGCTTGATGACCATCGTAGCCATGATCCTGGTGGACCGCAAGGGCCGCAAGTTCCTGCTCAAGATCGGCACTGCCGGCATTGTGGTGGGTCTGCTCGGCACCGGGTTCCTGTTCAATAATGTGGAAAAAGCCCGCAAGGACGTGACCACGGACGTGGCCGCCCTGCTGGCCGCCCAGAGCCCTTCCGTCCAGAAGGAGTTTGACCAGGGCAAGGACGTAGGCTCCATCCGCACGCTGCAGCTGGAACGCACGCCTGATTCCCCCTTCGTCAAGAACCTGCTTGCCAAGAACGGCATGGGCGACAAGGACATTAACAGGATGCAGCTCATCATCACCTATGACCAGCCGGAAGCCAATCCCGCCTGGTACCAGTTCCTGATGGGTTCTTCCACCCAGCTTTCCGTGGTGGAATTTTCCGAGCTGACCAAGGATGCCAAGGATATCAAGAAGGAAGAGGACAAGGCTTCCCTGGCTGTGATCAAGGCCGTTCCGGATTCCACCAACAAGATGGTGGTGAACGGCAAGGACGGTTATGCCATGAAGCCCGTTTCCATCCTGAAGGCGGAACTGGGCGAGAAGCCGGATACCTCCATGGGCTGGGGCGTGACCGCCTTCTTCATCATCTTCATCGCGTTTTATGCCACCGGCCCCGGCGTGTGCGTCTGGCTGGCCCTGTCCGAACTGATGCCCGCCCGCATCCGTTCCAACGGCATGGCGATTGCGCTGCTGATCAACCAGCTTGTTTCCACGATCATTGCCGGTTCCTTCCTTCCGTGGGTGGGAAGCTGCGGCTATTCCGGCGTGTTCTTTACGCTGGGCGGCATTACGGTGCTGTACTTCATTACGGTGACCTTCTTCCTGCCTGAAACCAAGGGCCGTTCCCTGGAGGAAATCGAAGGCTATTTCACAACAGGCAAGATGCCGGAAGATCTCAAGATGATCGGTGAAGGCATTGAAGCGGAAGAATAATCTTCCCTCCTGGGGTTTTCAAAGCCGCCTCCCCGTCCGGGGGGCGGCTTTTTCATGTTCCGCCAGAGGAAAATGTTTGCTCCATGGCTCCGGAAACCTGGCTGTTCCGGGCTTCCGGCATTTCCGGAAGGAGCATGCCGGGCGTGTTTAAAGACCGGAAGAGACGGCTTGCGTAAGGTCTCTTTTGTACCGGAGAGGTCCGGGGATGAATCCTGGAACGGGCAGGCCAAGGCTCTGCTGCGGCTCGCTTGAAAGACCCGTGGCGGACGGGAACGGGCAGACCCCTTTTTCCGCTTTCACTGGAAAGGAAGGTGGCGCTACTCGGTACGCGGTGCTTTTTTCTGTTTGGCCTGCCAGTCTTTAATGGCTTCCGCAATGGGGGGATACCCGTTTTTCATGTGGAAGTCATAGGCGGTCTGGCCGTCATCGTTGCGAAGGGCGGGATTGGCGCCGTTGTCCATGAGGCAAACGGCTATCTCAGGAGAGTTGCAGGCCATCAGCGGCGTCAGGCCATCCACGTCCGGCTGGTTGGGGTCCGCTCCCGCCTTGATGAGAAGTTCAATGAGGGGGATGAGGCGTTCCGCCGGTTTTTCCTTGGTGCAGACCAGATGCAGGGGGGACTGCTTGCTTTCAAAGAAGCGTTCGTTGACGTCGCAGCCTGCCTTGATGAGCCGTTCGTAAATGGCAGGGGAAAGGCTGAGGAAGCCGACTCCGCGCGCCTGGGCGTTTAACCTGCGCTTGAGGTCCGGAGAACCGGCATCCAGCAGGGCCAGGGCTATTTTTTCCTGTCCCGGATCAGAGTCATTGAGGGCGGCGGAGTACATGAACGGGGTGACGCCCCACGGTCCCGGCTGGTCCGGGTCGGCCCCGTGCTTAAGCAGGGACTGCACCAGCGGCAGCCTGTCTTCCGCCGTGGAGTTCATGTAAAGGCCCGAGAGGCAGGCCCAGGTGAGGGGGGTGTCTCCCGGTTCCTTAGTGCCGTCATGCATGAAGATGGATTGGGCGTTGACGGGAGCGCCCGCTTCTATCATCCGGATGGCCAGTTGATTCAATCCCAGGGCAATGCAGAGGTGCAGGGGCGTGTTGCGGTCCGGAGCCTGAAGCATGAGGTTGCCCGTATCCCGGAATTGCTCCAGCATCCGGTAGCACTGGAGGATGGAGTGGAATTCCTGTTGAGCCTCTCCGGCGAACATGATTTCCAGGGGCCAGGAGTCGTGCAGGAAGCGGAGGGTAAGTCCCAGCAGCTTTTCATTTGCCGCCTGGATTTCCTGTTTTTCCGCTTCCGTGAGCTGGATTGTCCTTTCCTCCGCATCCGCCAGGGGGGCGGCTGCGACGGCTGCTGCGGACAGAAGCAGCATGGACCCTGTCATTTGTCTCATGGCATCCTTATAGGGGAAGGAAAGTGGCCTGTCACTTCAAATAAGGGGCATTATCCCAGTTTGGAGAGGCTGACATGGACTGCTTCCACCGTACGGTCAATGTCTTCTTCCGTATGGGCCGTAGAGATGAAGCCCGTTTCATACGGGGAGGGGGCAAAGTAGACGCCCTGTTCCAGCATGTTCCAGAAGAAGGGTTTGAAGAGTTCCTTGGAGGCTTTTTGCGCGGAGTCCAGGTCATAGACTTCCTGCTCCGTGAAGAAGAGGCAGAACATGGAGCCTGCGCGGTGGAAGGTGTAGTTCCTGCCGTGCTTCCGGATGGCCTCGCGGATGCCTTCTTCCAGACGCGCGCCGAGCTGTTCCAGGCGGTCGTAGGCGTTTCCGTCCAGGAGCTCCCGGAGCTGGGCAAGGCCCGCCGCCATGGCGACGGGGTTGCCGGAGAGGGTGCCCGCCTGGTACACGGGGCCGATCGGGGAGAGGCAGTCCATGATTTCCTCACGGCCTCCAAAGGCCCCCACGGGGAGGCCGCCGCCGATGACCTTCCCCATGCAGGTGAGGTCCGGCGTGATGCCGTGAAGCTGTTGCACGCCGCCGGGCGCGACGCGGAAGCCCGTCATGACTTCGTCAAAGATGAGCAGGGAATCGTGCCGGAGCGTGATTTCCCGCAGAAAATGGAGAAAATCGTTCTGCGGGAAGTAAAGCCCTGCGTTGGCCGGGAAGGGCTCCAGGATGACGGCGGCGATGTCGCTCCCATGGAGCTCAAAGGCTTTTTTCACCGCTTCCCGGTCGTTGTAGGGCACCGTAATGGTGAGCTGGGTCATTTCCCTGGGTACGCCTGCGCTGTCCGGTTCTCCGAAGGTGAGCGCCCCGGAGCCCGCCGCCACCAGCAGGGAGTCCACATGGCCGTGGTAGCAGCCGATGAATTTAACAATGTTGTCACGTCCGGTATAGGCGCGTGCCAGGCGCAGTGCGCTCATGGTGGCTTCGGTGCCGCTGTTTACCATGCGTACCATGTCCATGGAAGGAACAAGGCGGCATACGAGTTTGGCAAGTTCGGTTTCGGCAAGTGTCGGTGCGCCGTAGGAAGAGCCTTTTTCGGCAGCTTTTTTAATGGCTTCGGTAACAACCGGGTGCGCGTGCCCCAACAGCAGCGGGCCGTAGCTTAAAACGTAGTCGATATATTCGTTGCCGTCGATATCGGTGAGTTTGCTGCCTGCGCCGCCGGCAATAATGGGCGGTACGCCGCCTACGCTGCGGAAGGAACGCACGGGGCTGTTAACGCCGCCGGGAATATATTGTTTTGCTTCTTCAAAAGCGGCTTCGGATTTTGCGTGTTGCATGTCGTCCTCCTATTCTCCGCGCAGCCAGCGTGCTGCGTCAAGGGCGTGGTAGGTAATAATCATTTTGGCACCGGCGCGTTTAAAACCGGTAAGGGTTTCCATAACAATGCGTTTTTCGTCAATCCAGCCTCTTTCGGCAGCTGCTTTAAC
>ENA-OWOV01000118-OWOV01000118.1-gut-metagenome-genome-assembly--contig:-NODE-118-length-31848-cov-4.147556_pt1 | contig 31848 bp, 28 predicted proteins | sample MGYA00248247_ERZ651799 | MGnify/ENA primary metagenome ERZ651799 (study PRJEB26908, sample SAMEA4031712) | gut metagenome | biome: gut; feature: normal infant; material: stool | place: China | collected 2015...
AATTATTCTGTTCATTATAAGGAGATCAGCGCCCAAGCTTTGGCTTGGGCGTTTTTCTTTTTCCGATTTACAGTTATTTCTTAATACGAATTAAATGACATTGGAATTATCATTCAATCAATAAGATGATTTTTACAGCTAATTCTAATTTAACCAAAAATGGATTTATCCTAATTTTTATAAATACTTTTTTAATATCCTGAAATTTTAGGAGTGAGTTATTAAAGTAACAGGTCCATTTCTATTTGACAGTCTTATTCTTGAACAAGAAGGCGTGAATGCTGCTCCTAATAAAATAGCGGTCTTAGTCTATTTTCTCCAATCCCAGCTTCTGATGAAAGGATCCTTCATTTTTCAAATCAGGTTATTGTTTTTGCGGGCTAACAAGCTTCTTTGGGTCAAGGCTACCTATTTTGCGCTGCTGGCTATTGTTACGGCTATTGCCTCCATTTACCTGGGCGAGTTTGTTCCGTTTGATATTTTTCAAAAGATCGGGGCCGATACGGTCGATACGATTTTGAATATCCTGGCTTCAAGCATGCTGGCGGTTACGACTTTTTCCTTAACCACGGTTGTTTCCGCTTATGCGGCGGCGACGTCGAGCGTAACGCCCAGGGCTACGAAACTGCTGATGGAGGATTCCACGGCCCAGAATGCTCTTTCCACGTTCATCGGTTCCTTCATTTTCAGTCTGATTGCGATTATTTTCCTGAATTCCGGCATGTATGACCAGCGGGGAAGGGTGGTGCTATTTGTTGTCACGCTGGGGGTGATTGCCATTATTCTGGTCACGCTTATCCGATGGATTGAGCATTTGTCCAGGCTTGGCCGGGTGGGAGAGACTTCGGAGCTGGTGGAGGGAGTAACGGAGAGGGCATTGCTGGAACGCGCCCGGGAGCCCTATCTGGGCGCCAATCCCCTGGTTGACAGGGAGCTTGATATTCCGGAAAATGCAGTTCCCGTCAGGAGCGATCAGACAGGCAATATTCAATATATTGATATTGAAAAGCTGGACCATCTCTCCAGGGATAGAGATCTTGATCTTTACGTCGTCTCGCTCCCGGGGGATTTCGTGTCCGTTACCTTGGTTCTGGTTTATGCTGACAAGCCTGTGTCAAATGAAACCCGGCGTGATTTGCTTGGAGCGTTTATCATCGGCCATGAGCGCAATTTTGAACAGGACCCCAGGTTTGGATTGTGCGTGCTTGCCGAGATTGCTGCCAGGGCCCTGTCTGCGGCCGTCAATGATTACGGAACGGGTATTGATATTATTAACCGGGGCGTGCGGCTGCTGACGAAGTATGCCCAGGAAGAACGCCGTCCCGGCGTGAAGCACGAGAGGATATGGGTGCCTCCGTTGACCGTCTCCAATTTGTTTTCGGATATTTTCAGCCCTATTCTGCGCGACGAAGGAGGGATTATGGCGATTGACATCAAGTTGTTGAAGGCTTTTGCCGCATTGCATGGCCTGGATAACGGGCAGTTCAAGGAGGAAGCCCGCAAGTATTCCCGCCAATGCTATGAACATGCATCCAGAACGGTAGTGCTGGATGAAGATAAGGAAGTCCTGAAAAAACTGGTCATTGATTAGCTTACTTGTCTTCACGGTGAAGAAGAGGGGTTTTAGAGGTCCAGGTATGGTTGAATGGGCTGAATCTTATTAACGGTCCACAGTTTCCCGGATGGACCAGGTTGCAAAAAGGCGTTATTTTCCGGGAGAATCCATGGGAGAGAAATCATCATGGTAAAACGGATGGTTGCCTGGAATTTCCATGTTCATCAATGGGGCAGCTACGGACGTCATGTCCGTTGAGTAATATTCAACATTTTCATGTAAAGTGATTTTTGGGCAGGAGGAAGTTTCATTCATTCCCCGGTTATTTTCTTCAGCATGTTGAATTTTCGATAGGTACCGGACCGTACATGACCATGTTTCAGCGTATTGTCATGAAGGTAAGCACATGTTTTCGTACCGGAGTTCTTTTTTGCCTGTTGATGGCTGGCAGTCCTTATGGTTTGGCGGAGAAACCCGTTTTAACGGACTGGAATTACTTGCCGTCCTACGGACAGTCGCTTTCCGTAGGATGGACGGCCAAGCCGGTGGTGACGACGGAGCAGAAGAACGGCAATTTGATGTTCAAGGGCGGCGTCCGTCCTTTTGAGGGCGGCAATGACCGGGAGCGCCGTGATTCCCCTGGTAGAAGGCGTTTCTCCGGACGGCGCCAGGGGAGAGACGCCCGTTTCCGGCGCTGCCGGGAATTTCATGCGCCTGCTGAAGAAGCGTGACTTCGGGAAGGCGTCCAACGTCCGGTTCCTGTGCTCTGCCGACGGCGTGGGAGGCGTCAGTATCGGCGTTCTTTCCAAAGGCAACGCCCCCTATCAGCGCATTCTGGATGATTTGACAGCGGGGCGTGAGCTGGCGGACAAGGCCGGAAAGACCTTTTCCATGCCTTGTTTCCTGTGGACGCAGGGGGAAACCGACCAGCAGGACAGGAAAACCAGGGAATGGTACAAGGAGAAGATGCGCGCGCTGATTCAGGATATTGACGCGGACGCCAAGGCCGTTACCGGACAGAAGAATGACGTGCTGTGCTTCGGGTATCAGGTTTCTTCCCACCTCAATTATTTTGCCCAGAATCCCACGGATTATCCCGCGATTGCCGTGGCCCAGCTGGATTTGGCTCTGGAAAAGGACAGCCGGTACATCATGACCACGCCCATGTACCATTTTTCCTATAGCGACGGGGTGCATTTGACCGCTCCCATGTCCCGGCTTTACGGGGAGTACGCCGGATACGTCATGTACAAGGTGATGGTAGAGGGCGTGAAGTGGAAGCCCATCCATCCCGTCGCCCATGCCATCGGCAGGAAGGGAAAGGATTGGACGGTAGACGTGAAGTTTTTCGTGCCTGTGCCTCCGCTGGCGCTGGATACCAAGACGATCCTTGATCCGGGCAATTACGGCTTTTCCCTGGTGAACGGTCAGGGGGCGCCTCTGGAGATCAAATCCGTCGGCTTGAACGGCGGAAACGTCGTCCGCATTGTGACATCGTCCGACCCTTCCGGCAGCCATCTCCGGTACGGAATGACCTTGAAGGAGAAGCTTCCTTCCGGCCCGCGCACCGGGGCGCGCGGATGCCTGCGGGATTCCCAGGGAGAGAAGGTGAAGACCCGGATTCAGGACGTCGTTTACCGCATGGACAACTGGTGTCCGTTTTTCGACTATCCCCTGGATTCCCGGAATGGGATGAACAAGACGGAGTCCAGGTAGATTTTCATGTGACTGCCAGATTTTTTTGGTTTCTCACTCCTTCAGCATGGTTTATCCATTCCTTTGGAGAGAGTCGGAGTTTCTGCTCTGGTCTTAGGATGGTACGGCATGGATTGCGGTTGTAGAGCCCTTCGGAACAAGATAAAGTCCAGTAATGATGAATACCATGTTCAAGTTTTTGATGGGTGCGGTGTGCGCCGCAGTTCTGCCTGCCTTCGGACAGGGGGAGAAGACGGATTTTCCCACGGACAAGGCGGTGACCGTATTCAGCGCCGGGGAAGGGAATCCTTATGCGTCCATCCGCATTCCCGCCTTGCTCAATATCGGGAAGGGGCAGCTTTTGGCGTTTGCCGAAGGCCGGTATAAGAATACTGACCAGGGGGAGAACGACATTATCATGAGCGTCAGCAAGAATGGCGGAAAAACCTGGTCACGCCCCCGGGCGATCGCCAAGTCGCATGGGGCCACGTTTAACAATCCGTGCCCGGTTTATGATGCCAAGACCAAGACCGTGACCGTCGTATTCCAGCGTTATCCCGCCGGGGTCAAGGAGAGGCAGCCCAATATTCCCCAGGGCTGGGATGACGAGAAGTGCATCCGCAATTTCATGATCCAGAGCAGGAATGGCGGTTCCTCCTGGACGAAGCCGGAGGATATCACGAAGACGACCAAGCGCCCCACCGGCGTGGACATCATGGCTTCCGGCCCGAATGCGGGAACCCAGTTGAAGAGCGGCCCCCACAAGGGGCGCCTGGTGATTCCGATGAATGAAGGGCCGTTCGGCAAATGGGTGATTTCCTGCATTTACAGCGACGACGGCGGCAAGAATTGGAAGCAGGGCCAGCCGACCGCCAATATGAAGGGCCTGGTGAATGAAACGTCCATCGCGGAGACGGATAACGGAGGCGTGGTCATGGTCGCGCGCCACTGGGGCGGAGGCAATTGCCGCCGCATCGTGTGGTCACAGGACGGCGGAGAGACATGGGGTGAAGTGGAAGATGCTCCGGAATTGTTTTGCGACAGCACGCAGAATTCCCTGATGACTTATTCTCTGACGGCCCAGCCTGCCTTTAGCGGCAAGAGCCGCCTCCTGTTTTCCGGTCCCAGCGCCGGACGCCGCATCAAGGGACAGGTGGCGATGAGCTATGACAACGGCAAAACCTGGCCGGTGAAAAAACTGCTGGGTGAAGGCGGTTTTGCCTATTCCAGCCTCGCCATGGTAGAACCCGGTGTCGTGGGGGTGCTTTATGAGGAGAATCAGGCGAACATCAAGAAGCTGAAGTTCGTGCCCGTCACGATTGACTGGCTGACCGACGGAAAGGATACGGGGCTGCCTTCCGGCAAGAAACCCCCCGTGGCTAAATAAGTTTTATGGGGAGGATGGATTATTTCATCCTCTATTTTGAGGTAGTGGCTAGTTTGAATTTGCCATACAGTAGTTCAAATTGTTGTTTAATATCAAAGCCTGGATGGGTATCAGAGGTTTTCATGATCTAGTGGTTCGCTCAATAGCCCCCATATAAAGGACGTGACAAAAAAGATTTTGTCGGGTATCTTCTTCTCTGTCGAATTCTTCATGAATTCGAGGATTGAAATATATGTGGGCTTTTGATAGCCGACGAGTGAGCATGGTGCAGGTTTTACCTGCACCATGCTGTTCGTTGAAATATAGTTTAATGCTTTCAATGGCATTGTATTTATGATGATGGTATCTCTCCCCGGTTGTTATCATTAGGACCATTAGTTGGAAGATTTCAGAGTATAGCCATGTCTTGTGGTATTATTGTAGAGAACTTTATAGGAAAATGCCTGCGTCCACCCTCAAAAAGAATGAAAGAGAATTAAAGAATGTTGTTTACATATATCGAAATCTCTCGTTTTCTCATGGGAATATTCATTTGATGTATGACAGGGTGCGGATGGTTTGTCGGCTTGATTCCGGGGAGGACGCAGTTACCCTGCAAGGCATCCGTTGCCCTTGGAGCTCTTCCCATTCGGGAGGGCCGGCAAACGGAAGATGATTCCCCGTTTCAATATATGTCCTGGATTTATCTGGTGTTGGCCGGTCTCTGTGAGATCGGATGGCCTCTGGGCTTCAAGCTTTCACAGGCGCCCGGCACGGGTTCCGGCAGGTTTGCCGCCTGCATTGCGTTCTCCGTGTTCAGCATGGCCCTGAGCGGTTTTCTTCTGTGGCTGGCCCAGCGCAGCATTCCCATCGGCACCGCTTATGCGGTGTGGACGGGCATCGGCGCGCTGGGAACGTTTCTGGTGGGCATCCTGTGGTTCGGGGATTCCTCCAATGTCTGGCGCATGCTGGCGGCCACCTTCCTGCTGATAGGCATTATCGGGTTGAAGCTGGCCCCCGGGCATTGAGCTTCCCTGTAGGGCAATTCATGCCGGGGCGCCGGAGAAGGTCAGCGTGCAGCAGCCCTCCGGAAGGGTTCAACGGTGGGAAATATCTTTTTCCCACACTGTTCCGCAGGCGTCGGAAGGCATGCGCCAGTCTCCTCGCGGAGAAAGGGCAATCGTGCCTACCTTGGGGCCGTCCGGCATGCAGCTGCGCTTGAATTGCTGCCGGAAGAAGCGGCGGATGAAGATGCCCAGGCAGCGGCGGATGAAGTCCGGCTGGAATTCGCCGCGGAAGGCGTGCTCCGCCAGATACAGGATTTTGTCCGGCTCTGCCCCGTATTTGATGAAGTGGAAGAGGAAAAAGTCGTGCAGGTCGTAAGGCCCCAGCACGTCTTCCGTACGCTGTTCAATGGAGCCGTCGCCTGACGGAGGCAGAAGCTCCGGGCTGACGGGGGTATTGTTGATGTCCGCGAGGGTGGCGGCCAGTTCCGGGGACGATTCTCCGGCGATGTGTTCAATGAGGCACCGTATCAGCGTCTTCGGAATGGAGCAGTTGACCGCGTACATGGACATGTGGTCTCCGTTGTAGGTGCTCCAGCCCAGGGCTATTTCCGACAGGTCTCCCGTTCCCACGACCAGCCCCCCGGTTTTATTGGCCAGGTCCATCAGGATTTGCGTGCGTTCGCGGGCCTGGACGTTTTCATAGGTAGTGGTGCGTTCGGCGGGATCGTGCCCGATGTCGCCGAAGTGCCGGAGGCAGCATTCGGAAATGGGGATTTCCCGAAGCTCCGCGCCCAGAAGGCGGCACATGGTTACGGCATTGTCGTGGGTTCTGTCCGTGGTGCCGAAGCCCGGCATCGTGACGGCCAGAATGTCGGAGGCGGGGCGCTTCAACGCCCGGCAGGCGCGCTCGCAAATAAGCAGGGCCAGCGTGGAGTCTAGACCGCCGGAGATGCCGATGACAAGCCGCCGTGCATCGGTGTGCTCCATTCTTTTAGCCAGTCCCGCTGTCTGGATGGCGATGATTTCTTCACACCGTTCCGGGCGGTGTGCGGGGGAGGGCAGAAATGGCCGCGCCGGATTAAAGGCGTATTCCAGACCGGGGGGGGCGGGAACTTCCGCCGGCAGCGTCAGATGAAGGGCATTTCCGGCAGGGGAAAGGGATTTGCTGTCATTGAAGGAGCTTTCGGAGAGGCGCGCCGCCGCCAGCCGTTCAAAGTCCACGTCCGCAAGGATGAGGGAGCTTTCCCTGCCGAACCGTTCGCCTTCCGCCGCCAGCCTGCCATTGTCCGCAATGAGGGAATGGCCGCCGAATACGGTGTCCGTGGTGGATTCATGCACGCCTGCGGAGGAAAGGACATAGGCGCAGAGGCACCTGCCGCTCTGCTGCTTGACCAGTTCCCTCCTGTACGCGGCCTTGCCCGTGAGTTCCGTTCCCGCGGAGGGGTTGAATATGGCCCTGGCTCCCTGAAGGGCCAGTCCGGAGCTGGGGGGAATGACGCTCCACAGGTCTTCGCATATTTCCACGCCGAAGCTGAAGGAGGAGGCTGCATCCTGGAAGATGATTTCCGTTCCGAACGGAATATATGCCCCATTGACTTTGGCCTCCTTCGTCCCTGTTCCCAGCTTCCTGCCGGAGGTAAACTGCCGCTTTTCGTAGAATTCCCGGTAGTTGGGGAGCACGGTTTTGGGGACCAGCGCCAGCACTCTGCCGGACTGGATGACCGCCGCCGTGTTGTACAGGGCATCTTCATGCAGGAAGGGCAGGCCCGCCACGGCAATGGTGCCTGAGCCTTCCGTCGCTTCCGCAAAGCGGCGCAGGCCGTCCAGGGCCGCCTCCCGCAGGCGCGGCTGGAAGAAGAGGTCTCCGCAGGAGTAGCCCGTGATGCTCAGCTCCGGAAAGACGACGGCAGCAGCTTTCTGTTCCGCAGCCTTCCGGAATCCGTCCATGAGCTGGTCGACGTTGTAATCCACATCAGCCACGCGGAGCTGGGGGACGGCGGAGGCAAGTCTGTAATATCCGAACATGGGCGGCGCAGTCTGGAAAATGGAGCCCGCAGATGGTCGTTTTCCCGTAATCAGGACGCAATCCGGGAGAAGCGGGCCTGATCCGGATACTAAAAGCTCGTGAAAGACTTGTAAAGCCATCAGTGGGGACTGCATCCCGCCCGTCTGCCGGGAGGATGAGGAAGCGGCAGGAAAAGGTATTCACCCGGCTGCCTTCAACGGGCCGGGCGGCGGGAGCGGCTCTTATGCCTTTTTCCTGAAATCCCGCGGTGCGGCGGTTTTTCATGCTCCGGGAACAGCATTGAAGCTGGAAAAACGGGAGAAAAGGAGTAAACCATCTCACAAAGCCCGATGAATAATACTGACCGATTTACCGGAAAAGCCGGGGCCTACGTTCAGGGCAGGCCCGGTTATCCCGCCGCCGTTGTTGAGCTTCTGACGCGGGAAACCCGCCGGGAGAATCCCCGAATGGCGGATATAGGTTCCGGAACAGGCATCCTGTCCCGCGCCATGCTGGAGCATGGCTGGACCGTGTACGGCGTGGAGCCTAACGATGACATGCGGAGGGAGGCGGAGAAGGTGCTGAAGGATTTCCACCGCTTCCATTCCGTGCCGGGAACGGCGGAGCATACCCTGCTTCCCGGCGCTTCCGTGGACCTGGTAACGGCGGCGCAGGCGTTCCACTGGTTTGACGCCGCCGCGTTCAAGCGGGAATGCCGCCGTATTCTGGCCGCGGAGGGCAGGATAGCCCTGATCTGGAATTCCAGGGTGGAAGACGGCCCCATTGTCCGGGAGGAAGGGAACATCCATCGTCTTTACTGCCCGCGTTTTTATGGATTCAGCGGGGGCTTGGCCGACTTGACGGACAAAATCGGCGAGTTTTTCGACCACCGCTTCCGGGTATTCCGCTTTCCGAATGATCTGTCCTATACGCGGGACCAGTATCTCCGCCGCATGATGTCCGCCTCCTATGCCCTGACGGAAAAGGATGAGGGCCATTCCCCCTGGCTGGACGCCCTTAACGGGCTGTTTGACCGGTTTGAGACGGGAGGCCGTGTTACGGTTCCGAATGAAACCGTGGTGTATTTAGGGGCCTGCTGAGGACGCACCGTTCATGCACTGCATCCGGAAAAGGATGTTCACGCGTTCCTTTGCCGGTTGTTTCCTTGGCCTCCATCCAGTGCGATGTTCTTCCGGCAGAAGCCCGGAACCGCAACGGCCCTTCTGCCGGAATATCCCGGAAATGTCCGGCAATGAAAAAAGGAAAGCTCTCTTTCAGTTCATGGATTGAAAGATGATGGCGGCAAGGACGGCGATGATTGCCAGAACAACAATGATGGTGGGAATATAGCCGGTTTTGTTCACGTCAAGAGTCCACTCCCTGTTGAGGCGGGAAAGATTCTCCCCTGCCGCGTAGCGGGAGAAAAGGTCATGAAGCTGGGAGTAATCCAGGGCTTTGGGAGCCATGTAAAGTTCCCTGTTCTTCCCGTTGACGAACGAGATTTCGCAATGGTAGTTTTCCGGACCGTTGCATGTGGTCTGGAGGAACTCGTCTCCGCGGCTGCAGATGATGAAGGCCTCCGTATCGTTTTTGATGCTGGAAAGGGCTTTCTCCTGTGTTTCGCAGGGATCTCCGGAAAGTTCCCAGACGATGGGAGGAATGAATGAAGGCTCATAATAGAAACGGTAGAGGAAGATTTTTCCTGCCCCCAGTATAAAAGAACTTCCTGCTTCATTCTTGAGAAGAGAACGGACCCTTGCATGATGCTCCGGAGGGTGATGAGCGCCCTGGCGGGGTACGGCATTCAACGATTGTCTTTCCGCGCCAATTCCGGGCCTGAATGTTTCTTCCGGGCACGTGTCATCCGGATTTCTACGGCTCCGCATTGATATTTGCTTTTCCGACTCCGGAAAAATCATCCCGGGATGCAGACATGGCTTCTTCTCTCACGTTATTCTTGCTTTATCCCGGCGGCCCTGCCGTGCTATGATAGCTCACCGCCATGACGCAGCAGCCTTTTTCCCAAGAACCTTTTATGGTTTCCGGATTGCATGGGGACCAGATTCTGGGCGCCCGCAGCAATCAGCAGGATTCCTTTTCCATCCTGGCCGGGGATGACGCCCTGGTGCTGGTCCTGGCGGACGGCATGGGGGGCTATACCGGAGGGGAGCTGGCCAGCCGCGCGGCTATAGAAGGTTTTTCCCAGGCGTTTGAGCGGGAAAACCGGTCTCCCGGCAAGAGGATGAAAGACGCAGTGACCGCCGCCAATGAACAGGTGCGTACGGTCCGGAAGAAGAGGGGGAAGGATGATGAGATGGGCACGACGCTGGTAGCGGCCTGGATAGGGCCGGAAGGGCTGCGCTGGGTCAGCGTGGGAGATTCCCTTCTGCTGCTCATCCGGGAGGAAAAAATGTTTCTGCTTAATGACCTGCACCAGTATTCCGCGGAGCTGGAACGCATGGCGGATGAAGGTTCCATCAGCCGGGAGGAGGCCTTGAGCCATCCTTCCCGCCATTCCCTGACCTCCGCCCTGATGGGGAGGGAAGTGCCTTTGGTGGATCTGCGGGAAGAGTGCTTCCCCCTGGTTCCCGGGGACCGCCTTCTGGTCGCCAGCGACGGAGTGGGGCCTTATCTGGACTCCCTGGGCCCGGCGGGGATGCGGTACTTGTCCATGCTGTCCGCGGAGGAATTGGTGCGGTCCGTGCTGGAAGGCATCAACCGTGACGGCGCGCCCAACCAGGATAACGCCACGCTGATCTGTGCGGAGATAGCGGAAGCGTGATTTTCTGGAGGCGGTGTGGCTGAAAAGGGGCCGGAAACAGGCGCTGGTTGAATTTCACATCCCTTCTCCGGCCCGGACGGATAATTAAATGCCCCGCATGCAGGAGACGCATGCGGGGCATTCCTTTTAAATGGCTGGAGCCATCCGCGTTCAGGAATGATATTCCTGGAGGGAGCGGGGGGATACCTTCACATGCTGGGCGGAACGGATGCCCTCCACCGTGGCTCTGGCGGCGGCGATGGTGGTCATGTACGGAATCTTCTTCTGGATGGACTGCATGCGGATGAAGGAATCGTCAATCATGCTGGTGCGGTCCACCGGAGTATTAATGATCAGGTCAATCTGCTTGTTGGTGATCATGTCGCCCAGGTTCGGGCGGCCTTCATGCAGCTTGTTGACCACTTCCGTTTCCACGCCCTGGCCGCGCAGGTATTCCGCGGTGCCTCCGGTGGAGACGATCTTGAAGCCCAGGGAGATGAGGTCCCGGGCGATGGGTTCAATGAACTTCTTGTCGCGGTCGGAAACGGTGACGAGCACCTTGCCGGAGGTGGGCAGGATGCAGCCTGCGGCTTCCTGGGCCTTGTAGTAGGCCATGCCGAAGTTGTCCGCAATGCCCATGACTTCACCCGTGGCGCGCATTTCCGGCCCCAGGACGGGGTCCACTTCCGGGAACATGTTGAACGGGAAGACGGCTTCCTTCACGCCGATGAAGCGGCAGGCGCGCGGCTTCAGCCCCAGGTCCTTGAGCTTCTTGCCCAGCATGATTTCCGTGGCGTGGCGCGCCATGGAGATGCCCGTCACCTTGGAGACGATGGGCACCGTGCGGGAGGCGCGTGGGTTGGCTTCAATGATGTACACCTCGTCATCGCAGATGGCGAACTGCACGTTCAGGATGCCCTTCACCTGGAAGTCCTTGGCGATCTTGGCGGCGTGTTCCTCAATGGTGCGGACGTGCTTGGGGGCGATCGTCACGGGAGGAATGGCGCAGGCGGAGTCTCCGGAATGGATGCCGGCCAGTTCAATGTGTTCCATGACCGTGGCTACAAAGGTGTCCGTGCCGTCGGCCAGCGCGTCCACTTCCGCTTCAATGGCGTTGTCCAGGAAGCGGTCGATCAGCATGGGGTATTCCGGGCTGACCTGGATGGCCTCCACGCCGTAGCGCTTCAGGTTTTCTTCATCGTAAATGACTTCCATGCCTCGGCCGCCCAGCACGAAGGAGGGGCGCACCATCACCGGGTAGCCGATCCGGCGGCCCAGTTCCACGGCTTCCTCCAGGGAACGGGCGGTGCCGCTTTCCGGCTGGCGGATGTTCAGGGCGATCATGCGTTCGCGGAAATATTCTCGGTCTTCCGCCAGGCGGATGCCTTCCGGCTGGGTGCCCATGATCTTCACGCCGGCGTCCTTGAGGGCCTGGGCGATGTTGAGCGGGGTCTGGCCGCCGAACTGGACGATGACGCCTTCCGGCTTTTCCTTCTCGTAAATAGCCAGCACGTCTTCCACGGTCACGGGTTCAAAGTACAGCTTGTTGGCCGTGTCAAAGTCCGTGGAGACCGTTTCAGGGTTGCAGTTCACCATGATGGATTCATACCCGTTGTCCCGCAGGGTGAAGGCGGCGTGCACGCAGGTGTAGTCGAACTCGATGCCCTGGCCGATGCGGTTGGGACCGCCGCCCAGGATCATGATCTTCTTCTTGTCGTTCACGGGCACTTCATCCTTCGCGCCGCTGTAGGTGGAATAGTAGTATTCCGCATGTTCCACGCCGCTGACGGGCACGATGCGGTAGGTGGCCGTGATGCCGTTTTCCTGGCGGCGGGTGCGGACGGCCTTTTCAGGCACGTCGAAAATCTGGGCCAGGTACTTGTCGGAGAAGCCCATCTTCTTGGCCTGGCGCAGGATTTCCGCGGGAAGGGAATTCCAGGCCTGCCCGTCCAGGGAGAAGTCAAAGTCCGCAAGCTCCTTCATTTGTTCAATGAAGTAGGGAGTGATGCGGGTCAGCTTCACGATTTCCTCCACAGTCACGCCGCGGCGCAGGAGTTCGTAAATCTGGAAGAAGCGTTCGCTGTTGCCGTACGTGATCTTTTCACGCAGTTCCGGCGTAGTGAGGGCTTCCAGCTTCTTCACGCGGCCCAGGCCGGCGCGGCCGATTTCCAGGGAGCGCACGGCCTTCTGGAAGGCTTCCTTGAAGTTCTGGCCGATGCTCATCACTTCCCCCACGGCCTTCATCTGGGTGCCCAGCTTGTCGGCTGCCTTCGGGAACTTTTCAAAGGCCCAGCGGGCGAATTTGACGACTACGTAGTCGCCGTAAGGCTCGTATTTTTCCAGGGAACCCTTGCGCCAGTAGGGCAGCTCGTCCATCGTGATGCCGGAGGCCAGCTTGGTGGATACGGAGGCGATGGGGAAGCCGGTGGCCTTGGAGGCCAGGGCGGAGGAGCGGGACGTGCGGGGATTGATTTCAATGACGATGATGCGGTTGTCCTCCCGGTTGTGCGCGAACTGCACGTTCGTGCCGCCCGTGACGCCGATGGCGTCCAGAATGCGGTAGGAGTAGTCCTGAAGCCTGTCCTGCACGTCCTGCGGAACGGTCAGCATGGGGGCCACACAGAAGCTGTCCCCGGTGTGCACGCCCATGGGGTCCACGTTTTCAATGAAGCAGACGGTGATCTTCTGGCCCTTGGCGTCGCGTACGACTTCCAGTTCCAGTTCTTCCCACCCCAGCACGCATTCCTCCACCAGCACCTGGTTGATCAGGGAGGCGGCCAGGCCGCGGGGAACCACCTGGCGCAGCTCCTCCACGTTGTACACGATGCCGCCGCCCGTGCCGCCCATGGTATAGGCGGGGCGCAGCACCACGGGGTAGCCCAGCTCGGCGGCCACCTTTTCCGCTTCCTCCACGGAATAGATGGGTTCGGACTTGGCCACCGGCACGCCGATCTTGTCCATGGTCTCCTTGAAAATGATGCGGTCTTCACCGCGGGCGATGGCTTCCAGGTCCACGCCGATGACTTCCACGTTGTACTGCTTCAGGATGCCTTCCTCATTCAGCTTGGAGGCCAGGTTCAGGGCCGTCTGGCCGCCGAGGTTGGGCAGCAGGGCATCTGGGCGTTCCTTCTCAATCACGGCCGTGATGCGGTCCACGGTCAGGGGCTCAATGTAGGTGTGGTCCGCCATGCCGGGGTCCGTCATGATGGTGGCGGGGTTGGAGTTCACCAGAACGACGTCGTAGCCTTCAGCGCGCAGGGCCTTGCAGGCCTGGGTGCCGGAGTAGTCGAACTCGCAGGCCTGGCCGATGATGATGGGGCCTGAGCCGATGATGAGGATTTTGCGGATGTCTTCGCGTTTTGCCATGGTATGATGCCTCTATGTGGTCCGTGGTGGTTAAAAATAAATACCGGAAACAAGGTCCGCCCAAGGTGCGTTGCCTCTCCGCTCCGCATACCCGGCGCGTGACCTGACGCACAGTAAGGGACGTTCTGCGATAAGTCCAGACAAAACAACAGGAATTCCGGGGAAAAGGCTATGGTCTTCTTCCCTTTCCGTATAGCGCTGCGCGCGCAATCCGCCCTTGATATTTTCCGCCGCCCGTATACCCTGTGGGGCAAGGATGAGGAATGCCCTGACATTGATTTGCTGCCTCGGGCTGCTGTGGCCCGCAGCCGTGACGGCGGCGGAACGCGCCCCCGCGGGCCGGGGTGCGGCCATGACTCCGGGAGAGGCCGCATGGTATCAGTCCCTGCGCGCCGGACTTTCCCAATTCCGGACTGGCGGAGGCTACAAAACCAACAGGGAAGCCATGGAAGCCCTGGCAGAAAAAACCTGCCGCTGGGACCCCCGCACGCGCCGTCCCGTCTTCCTTCTCCGGGAGGCCACCCCTTCCTTCTGCTCCTCCGCCTGCTACCTGCTCCTTTTAAAATCCCTGCAACTATGGGACGCCGCCCAGCCGCAGCCCGTTATTTCCGAGCGAGCGTGGCTGGCCCTCATTCCCCGCCTGGGCCAGCATGACGGCGAAGGGCCGTGGGGCTGGGCGAACGCCAACGGTCCCGGCCTGGCCGTGCTGGTGCACAGGCTGGGAGCCGGCGTCAACTTTGAAGACTGGCGGAAGGCCCGTCCCGGAGACTTCATGAAAATATTCTGGACGGACCACATCGGCCGCCGGGAATCCGGCCACCTGACCGTTCTGGTGAAGGACGGCGGGGACACGGTCACCTTCTGGTCCTCCAACATGCCGGACGGCTACGGAGCCAAGACAGTGCCCAAATCCCAAATCAGGCGCGTCATCTTCACGCGCATCACCAGGCCGGAGCGGTTCAACCTGGCTCCGGCGGTGGGAAGCCATCCGTGGCTCTCCTCCCTGCTCCGGCAGGAGGTGGGCATCAAGGAGGTGCGCAGATACTCCGGCATGCAGAACCCCTGACCTCCTCCCGCCGTGAAGAAATGCTCCTTCCCTCCCTCCGTCACGCCGGAATGCTCCGTGCTGGTGCTCGGCTCCCTGCCGGGGGATGAATCCCTGCGGCAGGCCCAGTATTACGCCCATCCGCGCAACGCCTTCTGGAAAATCATGGGAACCCTGCTGGATTTTGACCCCTCCTTGCCGTATGGGGAACGCCTGTCCCTGCTCAACCGGGGCGGGGTGGGGCTGTGGGACGTGGTGGCCTCCGGAGTCAGGCCCGGCAGCCTGGACCAGCACATCTCCCAGGAACAGCCCAATGACATTGCCGCCCTGCTGGAATGTTTCCCCGGCATCGGCACCGTCTGCTGCAACGGCACCGCCTCCCATAAATACCTCAAGCGGTATTTTCCGGAACTATTCCTCCGGGAAACCCCTGCCATCATCCAGATGCCCTCCACCAGCCCGGCGGCGGCGCGGCTGACGTATGAGCAGAAATTCCGCGCCTATGAGGAAGTCATCCTCTCCCGACTCCGGCAGGGAGGGGAAAAAGGCTGAGCTTCCGCGCCTTACTTGCCGTCTAATTCCCTGGAGGTTTTGGCCCCCGCTTCTTTCAGGATGCGCGCCAGGCTGCTCTTTCCGGTGGCGATGGCGCGGTCCAGGGGAGTGGCCCCGCCCCTGGCGCGGAAATTCACGTCCGCCTTGTGCTCAATCAACAATTTGGCGGCGGCGTTTATGGAATTTTCCTGAAGGCCGGAAACGTCCGCGAGCACCCACAGGGCTGTTTCCGAATTGGCCGGCTTGTAATGGCCTAGCCGCGGCTTGCCGTTGGGTTTATTGGGGTCCGCACCGTTTTCCAGCAGGAACCTGACACTCTCCTCATTCCCGTACCTGGCGGCGGAAATCAGCAGGGTTTTGCCGTCGTTGCACACGTAATCCGGGTCCGCTCCGTGCTCCAGCAGATAGGCTGCCTGCGGAGCCCTGGGATTGAAATAATGCCTGGAAAGAAGGGAGGAAGAGGCGTTTTTATACTCGTCGGACCGGCCTATTTCCAGATTGACGTCCGCCCCGTTGGCAATCAGGAGGTCCGCCAATTCAAAAAACTGCATGTCCAGCGCCAGGGCCAGCGCGCAGGAATTATCCCCCCTGATGCCCTCCCCCTGGTAATTCACGTCCGCCCCGGCGCGGATGAAAGCGCTGACTTTGGAAAGCTCCGGCTTCGTTCCCTCTTCCGGCAGCTTGTCATACTTCCTCTTGCCGTTGATGGTGACAGAGGTGGTTGTGCTCTCCCGCGCGGGCCTGTAATCCTTCAGCTTGTACAGGTATTCATACAATTCCAGCCCCTTCTTCTCCCGGGTGGCGCGGTCGGCGGAGGGGTCCACGGGCAGCGGAGCCTTTTTGGGAATCAGGCGCAGGGAGCGTTCCGCCGTGCGGTGCCCCTGCCTGGCCGCCTTGGAAAACCAGAATTTGGCCTGGGAGGGATTGCGCTTGACGCCGTCTCCCTTCAGGAAGCAGAGGCCCAGACGGTACTGGGATTCCGCATTCCCTTCCTTTGCTTCCAGGTAGATGCGCCTCCCTTCTTCCGGGGTGACGGCGCGGACGGCGGGCGAACAGCCGAGGAAGACGGCGGCTGACAACAGCAGACGGGAGTAGTAGGTCATAGTGGGGTAGGGGAGGTGAAGGAGTCTTCATTCAGGAAGACCCGACGGCGGCCAGCAGGTGGACGTCCAGCGCCAGGGCTTCATGAATGTTGAAATTCAAATCGTCGCGGAGCCTGTTAAGGGCTTCCATGCGCTTCAGCAATTCGTTCACGGGCATCTGCGCGGCCAGCGTGCGCACCTCCGGATGAATCGGCGTGACCTCCGGAGCGCCGGAGGCGATCAGGGCCGCCTGGCCGAACCAGCTGATGAGCAATTCCAGGGCCTGGTTGCGCTGTTCCAGGTACTCCGTCTCTATCTGGGCGGTGTTCGCGTCCTTGTTGCGGGACTCCCAGTCGGAGGTATCCGTGCCCTGGGCGGCTTCCTTCGCTTCATCCTTCAGGGCTTGGTTCAGGTTTTTGGTGATGGCGGCCTTGGCCTCCGTCATGACGTCCACGAACTTGCTGCGGAAGGCCAGCGCGGCCAGGTCATTGTCCAGATTGCGGCAGGTCTCCAGCCAGTGGGGCAGCAGGGCCTCCTGGATGGGGGTGAGCCTGAACTCCGCGGATTGCAGCAGGTTGACGCGCACGCAGCGGGAAATAATGGTCTGGAGAAGCTGGTCCGGCTGGGAGGTGGACAGAATGAGCAGGCACTGGCTGGGCGGCTCCTCTAGGGTTTTCAGGAAGGCGTTGGCGGCCTCGTCGTTCATGCGCTCCGCATCCATGAACACGGCTATCTTCCATTTTCCCTCCGCCGCGCGCTGCTGGAGGAAAGGTTCCACCGCGCGGATGTCATCCCGCAGGATGCGGCGCGACTTGGACTTGGGGCGCACCAGGCGGCAATACTCGTCCCGCACGCCGTCCAGGTGGTCCGCCCGGATGCCGTTCATCAGCTCCAGCAATTGAAGGATCAGGCGGGAGGCTCCCTGGTGCTCGTCTCCCACAATGAGCAGGGCATGGGGAAGCCGGTTGCGGGAGAAGGCGGTGCGGAGCAGGTCGAACGCTTGGGATGCCGTGAATGCCATACGCTCCCTATGAAAACATTTCGTTGCGTCAGGGCAACAGAAAAGATTGGTATATGTCGGATATTTCATGTACTAAGGGGGCCGGTTATGGAACAAAACGACATCTCATCCCGGATTGTCTTTGCCGACCGCGGCAAGGTGAATGTGGAAAAAGGCGTGGAATTCGCCCCCAAATTTGACCAGAACGGCCTGATTCCGGCCCTCGCCATGGACCACGTTACCCATGAACCGCTGATGCTGGCCTACATGAACGCGGAATCCCTGCGCATGACCATGGAGCTGGGGGAAGCCGTTTACTACTCCCGCAGCCGCCAGGAAATCTGGCACAAGGGCGCGACCAGCGGCCACGTGCAGAAGGTGAAGCAAATCCTGATTGACTGTGACCAGGATGCCCTGATCGTGCTGGTGGACCAGTGCGGCGCCGGAGCCTGCCACACCGGGCACCACTCCTGCTTCTACCGTTCCGTGCCCTTCGGCGACGAGCTGAAGGCCCAGCCCCAGGGAGAACCCGTCACGCTGCGTGAAGCGGACGGCGGCGTCGTTTTTGATGCTGAAGCCGTATACGGCAAGGGACACTAACTCTTTTTTGCGCGTCAATCTGCGTTCACCGGGTTGACGCGCCCTCTTTTTCTGCTGTAAAGTCATGAATGTGAAAAAGCTGCTTGTCATGATGGCCGCCGTCTCCGGAACGCTGGTGCTGTGCCAGTGCTCTTCGGAAGCGCCCCCGCCCCCTGGAACCGTCCGCATGGTGGACCAGCAGGCGATTGCCCTGATGCAGGAAGCCAGGGCGAAGGAAGCGAAAAACGACCTCTCCGGCGCGATCAAGAAATACAGGCGCGTGGTGGAAAAGCACCCTCTTTCCAGGGAGGCGCCGCAGGCCCGGTTCAGGATGGCGGAACTCTATGAGGCCCGCAAGGAACCCGCGGATGCGTTTGACCAGTACCAGAAGCTCATCGACCGCCACCCGGACAGCCCCCTGTACAAACAGGCCATGGCGCGGCAGAAGGAAATGGCCTTCGGCGCGGCGAGCGGCGCGTTGACCAACCGCGTACTGTGGATGTTTGACGTCCGGATGGACCCCAAGAACGTTACGGAATGGCTGAACCACGTGCGTGACAACGCCCCGTACGCCCCTACCGCCCCGCAGGCAATGAACGTGCTGGGCAGCTACCTGGCCGCCCGCGGCCAGATGAAGGAGGCCATTGAGGCGTATCAGAACCTGGTGGACAACCATCCGCACTCTCCGCTGGCCCCCACGGCCCAGCTCCAGATAGCCACCCTGTACCGCCAGGCCGCCGCGGACGGCGACCGCAACCACGTCAATGTGGCCCGCGCACAGGAAGCGTATGAAGACTATCTCCAGCGCTATCCCAACAGCGCCCGCGCCGGGGCCGCCCGTTCCGACCTGGCCGCCATGAAGCGTGAGCTGGTGGCCCAGCAGCTGGAAGTGGCGGAATACTACCTGACCAAGATGAAAGACACCGATGCGGCCATCTTCTGCTACCAGGAAGTGGCCTCCAAGGGCAGCGTCAATCCCGCCGCCGCCGCCAAGGCGAAGGCACGCCTGAAAAAACTGGGCGTCACCAGCAGATAACAGGAACTCTCCGTCCGCATGAACCGTATCCGGATCGTCTTCAAACTTCTTCTGCCCGTTCTGTGCCTGCTGGCCGGTTCCTGCGGCTACCAGCTCGGCGGCACCAAGCCGCCCAAGCTGGAATTTGCGCAGACCGTCAAGGTCTGCCTCTTTGCCAACAACTCCCTGGAACCCCGCGCCGCCACGCTGGTGACCGGCGCGCTGGCGGATGAACTGCAGCGGGACGGCACCTACCGGCTCAGCACCGGTGCGGATGCGGATATCCGGGTGGAAGGAGAAGTGTACTCCATCACCTTCGACCAGTTGCGTTCCAGCCGGGAAGACACCTACAAAAGTACGGAGCTGGGCCTGCGCCTGGCCGTCAAGTACCGGGTGGTGGACGCCAGGACGCAGAAAGTCCTGTATGCCAGCTCTGCGGAGGAAGTGGGCCAATTCTTTGACCTGGGCAACATCCAGACGGCCCGGACCAACGCCCTCTCCTATGCGGCGCGGCTGGTAGCCACCTCCATTGCGGAAACCCTCACCAACGGTTAGACCTGTCCGGCTCCGGAAAATTTGTGCTTATGGCGGAAGTGGAATACAGCGTTTACTTCGTTCCGGTGCCGATCGGCAACCGGGCGGATGTCACCCTGCGGGCGCTGGACGTGCTGCGCAAGGTGGACGTCATTGCGTGTGAAGACACCCGCCATTCCGGGCTTCTGCTCTCCCACTATGAAATCCGCAAGCCCCTGATGAGCATGCACGACCACAACGAGCAATCCCGCGCTGGGGAAATTGCCGCCCGTGCCGCCGGCGGGGAAAGCTTTGCCGTGATCAGTGATGCGGGCATGCCGGGCGTGAGTGATCCGGGCTACCGCCTCATTCAGACGCTCAAGGAAAAGGAAGTAAGCTTCACCGTGCTTCCCGGACCGTCTGCCGTGGTGACGGCCCTGGTGGGGTCCGGACTGCCTACGGACGCTTTCTTCTTCGGCGGCTTTCTGCCCGTCAAATCCGGCAGGAAGGGCTCCATGCTCCAGGCGGCGGTGGAAGCTTCCCATACCAGTATCTTTTATGAATCACCCTACCGCATCGTCAAAACCGTGCAGGCGCTGGCGGCGCTGGACCCGGACGTTCCCGTCTGCGTAGCCAGGGAACTGACCAAAACCTTTGAAACCTACCACCGCGGCCCGGCTTCCCGGCTGGCGGCGGAATTTGCGGAACGTGCCCCCAAGGGGGAAATCGTGCTGCTGGTGGGCGGCGTAAATGCGCCGCGGGCCGTCAATTAATGAGCCAAAGGCATTAATAACGGACCGTCACCTTGACCGGGCGGTGGTCGGAAGCGGCAGGCTCTTCAATCACCCTGCGTTCCGCCACCTTGAACGCCTCCGCCTTTCTCCCCCTGTACATCCAGATGTAATCAATGCATTCCGCCGGTTGATCGGCAGGGAACGTTTTTTGGGAAAAATCGCTCAGCGGAATGAAATGCTTCTTCATCCGGGCTATCGGTTCAGAGCCCGGCGTCAAATTAAAATCTCCCGCAATGAAAAAGGGCTTCCTGCACTCCGCGGCCAGAGCGGCAATCATGTCGATGGAAGCGTTGCTATCCTCCCGCGTCAGGGACAAATGCGTGACGCAAAAACAGTAATCCTTGAACTCGGCCATCAGTAGCACGCGCGCCTCCTCCCGGCCGGGCAAAGGAATTCGCTTCACGCTCAAAGGCTTCTCCCTGGATAAAAGGCCGACTCCATAGGAACCGCCCGAATAATCAATGGCCTTGGCGTACGTCCCCGTCAACTTTGTCCTTACGGCCAATTCCTGCAAAGTGTCCCTGCCGCCGCTCCTTTTTGTCTTGCTGTCCAGTTCCTGAAGGGCCGCGACATCCGGTTTTGCCTCCGCAATCACCCGCGCCGTACGGTCATAATCCCGCTTGCCGTCCATGCCGGTACCGTTCTTTACGTTGTAACTCATGAACGTGGCTTCCCCGCCCCACAGGGAAAAAGGAGCCAGAAGAACCGCCGCGGCTGCGCATGGACTGAAAATGACCGGATTCATACCTGCAAAAATGAAATTTAGGGCCTGTTGTTCCGAACGGCCCGGATTACAGATAATACGCATGCCTTTCCCCCGTTTCTTGCAGAGCTTCTTTCCTTCCTCCGGGTGAGTAAATCCCGTGGATGGGCGAATCAACAACACATCTCCCGCTCCGGGAAATTTCCTCATCCGGTTTCCGGACACCCGTCTTTTATATCCTTCCTGCCCCATACTGCCGGAAAATGACGCAGGTCTTATCAACTTGACGCCTGGAAGTGTGTCATGATAGTATTCTATCATCATGCTGGAGGATAGGAGATCACGTTCCTCGCGCAAGACACCGGATTTGGTGACTGATGAGCTTATTATCATTCTTCATGAGGCGGGCATGCTGGAATTCAATGACATCTTCCAGCGTACCGTTATCGTGATGAAGCAAAAGCACATGTCCCTGGGCGGTGAGGAAATTCTGCGGCTGCGGATTTATGAAAAGCTCCAGGGCCTCGTGAGCGCCGGCGGCCTGGTGAAAAAAGGCCGCGAATACACAGCCCAGCCCAAGCTGATTACATTGAAATCGGAAAACCCGGTGCAGGGAATTGGCCGTTGAAATGTCTGGCTGGGAAAAGAACGGAGAGACGGATTGCTGAAAGGATAATGTCATGTGAATCAAAGGCGTCTTGGTACAGTTAGCGTGATTTGCTCAGTAGACGATAGACTTCCCCGGCGCCTTTCTTGTCAAAATAGTACCCGTCCAGAGTACTCTTGGTATGATTTGACGATTCCAGGGCATGGTCTGCTGCTGTTTTCCCCTTGTGGTCCCTGACGGAGGCGTCAGCTCCTTGGGCAAGCAGGACTTTCACCGTATCCAGCCAGCCGAATTTGGCGGCCAGGATCAAAGGAGTTTCCCCGTAGCCGTTGGGTGTATTGACCTCAATTCCTTGCTGGACTAGAAAGGGAACAATGGCGGCTTGACCGTACTGGGTAGCTTGATGAAGGGCATTTGCTTTGCCATCTTGCCTGATGTCATGGATATTGGCTCCTTTCGCAAGGAGCATCTTGATGACATTGACGTTTCCTCCTTCGCCCGCCTTGACGATGGCTGAGCCGCTAGCAGAGCAAATAGCTGCACTGTGAATGTGGCATTCCGCGCCATGTTCCAGCAGGAAGCGAACCATGGTTTCATTTCCTCTTGAACAGGCCCAGGCCAGCGCTTCGCCCCTGTCCCTTTTAATATCAAACCCGTTCTCCAGTAAATACCGCATGACAGTCAGGTGGCTGCAATCGGTTTCCTGTTTTGAACGGCAGCCTGCTGATATATTGCATTGATGGCTGACAGCTGCCAGACAGCCGGAATGAAATGGAACGCCCTGTTCTTTCAGAAAGCGGAGCATATTCAAATCCCCCTTCCGTGCGGCGATGTTTGTAGATCCTACTCTTTGATTGTCAGTATCCGGTATGTGTTTCAAAAGCAGCTCCACCATTGGGGTATGGCCGGATTTCGCCGCAGCATTCAGTATGGCGGAATGGCTCGGGTGGGTTTCGTAGTTGACGTTGATTTTCCCGTCTTTCAGGTCAAGGTTTATCCCATGCTTGATAAGCACTTCCATCATCAGGACATTGCCGGATTTTGCCACGGCAATGGCGGGAAACGTGTCCCTGCCTTCAATGGGCACTTTCTGATTGAGGTCTATTTGGTATTTGTTGATTAGTTTCTCCGCCTCCTGTGCCGATTTTTTGAATAGACGTTCCTGTTTTTGTCTGTTCTGTTTCTGCTTCGAGACCGAGGGAGGAGAATTCTTGTGTTGTTTTTTTGATGATTTCGAAACTTTTTTATTGCTGGAAGAGGTTTCAATTTCTCCGCTCAGTAAAGATATGAATTTATCCATATAATTCTCGTTATCCCTGTCATCCCGGGCGAAAGACTGGGGAATGAACAGAAACAGGAAAAGGAGCAGGGCGGATAACGGCTTGCTGAAAAATGGGGGAAGCATAGGAGTGTAATGGGTTGGAGTAGCTCTGATGGAAGGGAACTATGTTGGGGTCCTCAAATTATTCTAAGTTGGAAATGATTTCAGGTACATTGAGGCTCTTCAAATTCTTCTGTCTCAGGGAGGAGTTCGATACACTCCTCATCCCCATGAATGGATATGTTCGTAGGGAAAATGATCTCCATGCTCTGTACGGGGACAACTTCATGGGAATGGTCGCTGGTCCAATAGCCTTCAACGGCGGCATGGTAGACGGATCCTTTGACGGCGGTAAAAGTGAGGAGGGCCGGAGTCCCCTTGTTTTCTTTCGCATCGTAGGATTCATCTCCGGAAAGTTTTTCGTGACGAATTTTCTGAGGCCGGATCCCTGTGGCATGGGTGAAAATGAGTTGGGCCGTATTGCCCTGCGGCGTATACAGGACGATGCATAAATCCTTCGAATTGCAGAACATTTCCTTTTCTTCCGCTGTCTTGATCCTAATGGAAGCTCCATCCAGAGATTTGGGCGCCTTCACTTCTTCCTGTGAAAACGCGGAACAGGTGCATACAAGACCCATGGAAGCAGATAAAAATGCAATGGATAGTTTATTCATACGAATTTGGGCAACATGATTAATTGGTCTTATATCTTTCTAAAGAGGGAATGTTATTGGAAAAATAACGGCAAAGTGATTGTAATACTGAGCAGCTTTTCTCTGAAAGTGACGGTATAATTAGTTTCCTGGGCGTCATTTGTTTCCGGACTTGTCGTGTATCCGTATAAATATCCGAAAAAAGCTCCTTCATAAATTTTATCGGATAATTTCTTTGTAAATACCATGTATGGCTCGGGGTCAAACATAGTCATAACTTCTTCAAATGTATCTGAAGCGGAAAGGCAAAGGGAAACATCCGGTTTCCCAGGCTCTTCGTCCAAGTCCAAAACAATTCCGGCTTCTTTTTCATCCGGATATTTTAGGAAGTAGTATAATAATTCGCAGTTTCTCCCGATTTCGTAACTGAGGGTTCTCTTATCCGTCTGGATCTGAAGGATGGTGCCTTTTTTCAGGATTTCCGGCCCTTTTATACTGCCCGTTACAGGGCGGTTATCGTCAGGAAAAATAAACTCAATTTTTTCGCCTTTCAGCATGGCCAGATTTTGTTGTTCCTCTTCGCCCCTGTAATTATAGTGGGAAAACAAAGATCCCGAGACTGTTCCGGAATAAACATTCCCTTTTCGCCCGGTGAAGGTAACCAAAGCCGGCTTTACTTTTTCTCCATAGACTTCTTCTATTGTTGTTGCTCCGGTAAGCGAGTCTGAAAGATGTATTCTGGGCATGAGCCGCTTATGGTAGCGTATAATCATCCGGGCTGTATTTTTCTGAGGCTCATACCGTTCGATAGTAATATTGGAGGGATAGTATAATTCCCCATCCAAGTTGATCGTTGCCCCGTTGATGAAGTCGGGTGCTTTGATATCTGCGGCTTGCACTCCGACTCCGCAAATGGCAGAAATAAAAGACAAGGGAAGTAATGAAAGAAGGTTCATGAAATGTGGGTAGGGGATAGTAAATTAAAGATCGCAGCTCTGAATGATGGAGAGCAGTTCTTCCAGAATGTGGCAACGTGTTTCAGTCATTTCAATAATCATGATATTCATATTGGCTTTGAACCATCCGTCTTCCTTCTTGTTTTCCTTCCCTTCTTTAAGACAGAGCCCGCAGGCATGCATGGTGGCGTCTCTGGCGGTGAGCCACGCCTGCTGGGAAGTCTTTAACGGTTCCGCCAGTTCCGGACGGAGCGCGTAATGTTGCAGTAAGCGTTGATAAACCCGGTGAAGCTTTTTTTCCCAATAAAACCAGAGTTCCACCCTGATTCTATTGGCTTGTTGTTCATTGTTTGGATTACCGGATTTTTTGAATAGTGCCGTTACTGCCTGTTTGTCAGTAACCAGCCTGTCTCCCTCTTCTTCCGGAACTCCCTTTGAAACATAAGCGGAACAGACGAATATCAAAGCAAGAAACGTCCTTTTTATCATTAACGGAAAAGCGTGTTTCATTTGTTGAAATAATGGAATCGGAGTTTTTTCGTGGCCGAGACGATTTCGCGGATAGCAGTTATCATGAGAAAAGAGAAAAATTAGAGAGCGTTCATCAATACTGTGTCGGCATTCGGCTTCGGGGTCTTCCTGCAAAAGGCTACAAGATATAAGATGAAGGGATGGTCCCCTCCATTCGCGCCAGGTTATTCCCACCTACCAGAGATTTTTAGATGACATTGTGGAAAACAGCCGATAGATTTTCTGATTTTTGCATGAAATGTTTTAAGAAGAAAATATGTATTTTAGTGTTAGATGTTACGGAAAATGTATTTTTCTAATAAAAAACTGTTTCATCAAAGTAGGTAGGATAATTATTTTGATAGTATAAAATTCTTGTCTTTATCAAGGTTTGAAGGCTTCTAATGTGTCGTCTATTATTTTCTTGAAAAACGGTATATTTTGCCATTGAATAGTTCCATCGTGCTCTTCTATGTATTTATTCTCTATGGCTGAACCAACTCCAGGCCAATATATTCCGTTGGGACTTTTATCTTTTGCGCCGTATCTTCCTGTAGAGCTTTTCTGACATCCAACGAATGATTTAATATCTTCATATTCAGATGTCGTAATATCTGGCTCTCCTTCTGATTTAGCTACAGTATATTCAACTGCCGTAGCTAATCCTTCAGCAAGTTGGTTGCCCTCAAGCGTTTTATATTCGTCTTTTTTATAGTCAACAAGTCCAGGCGTATATCGCATGAAAAGTCCATGTCCCAATATTTCATGAGCCATTTTGGAGATATGCATTTTTGGAAAGTCGGAGGTTCCGTTATTATCTCCCCAAAAAGTGTTTTTTTGCGACCAGAAAGTACTATTAAGGATGCCGGTGGCAATGTTTAGCCTATTAATTCCAAATTGCATAGGGACAGCATTCCCTTTTTGATTCTGGGAAGACCATGTTGACTTTAAATAAACACTAAAACCGAGAATATCATCTATATTTTCCTCAAAAAATTTTTTAATTTTTTTCTCTTTTATAGAATTTATATAAGAATTCCAGGCTCTGTATACATACCAAGCAATAATTAATTTTTGTTCATTAAAATTTAGAGGAGTGTTAGATTTCTTTCTCATGGCCAGAAAATTATTTATATGATTATCATATGAATTAATATCAGTGGTTGTCCATTTTTCATCCGGGGAAAGTTTCTTACTTAGTTCTTTTTCTATATCCCTCTTCAAGTCTTTTAAAGCATCTTTAATGGAAAATGAAAATAGAAATTTATTCATAACAATTTTGACATTACCTTCTTGATCTTTGGGGCTTATTCTAGGGTTGACAGTACTTCCTCCTGCCCATTTTCCCTCCAGGATCGTATGTGACTTATTCCATGAAAGTTCTTTGCAGATTGTATAACCTCCTACCGGAGGATTTTGCCACTCATTGGCTTCTTCGTTGAATGCAATATATTGAAATGTTATTTTCCCATCCGTCATTTTTTCTCCCAAAAAGGCATCAGTCATGTACGGAGTGGGTGAATCTGTATTGTATGTAGCGCCACTTGTTCTCACAACATTCCACCCTGTCACTTTGTTGTCTGCATGTATGCGTAAAATAAATCTGTACCAAGCTATCGCAGGACGCCATGGTAATGACAGAGAAATATTATGAAGTCTGCAATATCCAACATAATATTCTGATTCTAAAGAATTTGTGTGTCTATCAAAAACTTTTTCATACTTTTTCGGAACTTGGTATGACGGAATAGACAATTTTTCTCCCTCTTTGAGAAAATTGTATAGATCTTTTATATATAATGTTTGATAATTTATCCACTTGACCTTATCCCAAAAGTTTTTTTCTTCTGAAAGAGGATAAGCACGCATGGCTGCGAATGTTTCTTTTTCAAATTCCTCATTGAATTTATTGAGAGGTTCGCCGTGCGAACCATATATACAAGAAAAAAAGGTAAAGATAAGAGTGATTAGTCTCATGAGCATTTAGGTGAGTTAGCGTGGGCGGCGGAGTTGCTCTGCATGGCGATTTAGTTGTTCGGCTATACGGTTATAGCTTTGGGTATATTGATTCATTCTGTTTCGGATGTCGGACAATTTGGAGATTTGCTGGTTGAAAGTTTTCTGTTTGATAGCGCTTTGAATGAGAAACAGCTTTTTATATTCCTGAATTCTCTTTTCATGATCCTGAAGCCATTCCTGTTGTATTCGTTGAACGGGTGAGGATGTATCATCAGCGGTGTTTTTTCTATATTCCAATCTCCATTTTTTCATTAATTCCGTCAGGGTATCCTGCTCTTCGCTGAGGCGTTGACGTTCGTAAATCAGGGAGGACGCATACTGGTTCACTCCCAGCCATATTCCTATGCAACCCAATAGAAAGATGAAGCTAGCGGAAGATAGCTGTTTTAATAGTCTGATGTTCATGAGAGTAAAAATGAAAAAGGTTAACGGAGATTTTTTTCCGCTTGTTCGCATAATTGGCGTAACAGTGTTTCAATATTTTCCAGGGACATGCCTGAGGACTCCAGGTTCGCTTTGGCGAATTGAATTTCCGCTATGGCCTGCTGAAGTTTTTCTTCAGCTTCATCCAAATCCTTTTTTAAATTTCGCCATGTGGAAATCTGATAAGAATGGGCATCATTGATACTCCGGATTTCACTGCCCAGCTTGATATACTGGTTGCTTGTGATAGCTGTTTCTTCCTGTTTTGCAGTTATTTCCGCTAGGAGACGCAGGGCGGAGCCATGTGCCTGAACGGTTTGAGAAAATTCCGTTTGGATGAAGTCCAGGGACCGTTTTGTTCTAGATCCTTTGGCATAATCAAGGCCGGAGAGGACAAGAAACGTTATTCCGGCTATTAGGCAGCATCCGCTCCACACGAGCGTGGGGATGGACAAACGGGGTGCGGGAGAAGGGGGAGGATAGTTCATGGTTGGATTGTTTTTTTGAGGAGGACGGGGAAAGGCCGCAGCGGCGGAGGGTTTCTTCCATATTGACGGTTTTTTTCAGGAGGGAGCCCAGCCATGGGTCCGTTCCGACGGAGGGAGCGTTTGCGAAGGCTTCCGGCCTGGTGATGCGGGTGAAGAGGACGTGCTTGACGGTTGATTTGGGGACGTTTTTTGTTCCGTAGCCCGGCTTTCCTTCAGGATTGGATTGGTTGGAGGACCAGAAGGTCAGGCTGTCTTCCGTCTGGGAAAGGTAGATGGTCAGGTGACCGCGTTCCCGCGCACCGATGGCTTCCGTCCACCACAGTTTCATGATGTCTCCGGATTGGGCCTTTTCCCATTCGGTGAAGCTGTACCCGGCTCCCAGCTTATGGATCAGGACGGCCAGGCCGGGGCCGTTGGCATTGGCGCAGCCCCAGGCCCCCGCGCCGTCCGGGGCTTTTCTGGGGGCCAGGGCCTGCCAGGCATTGCCGTCCAGGCCGTTTTCTCCCCTCCCGGAGTTCCAGAGGTCCAGGGCCAGGAGCAGTGTGCCGTAAACGGCGGAAGAGCAGAAGGAAGGGCGCGCTTTTCCGGGCTGCAGCCGGAGGCCTTTCTTTTCATTCCAGGAAAATGCCTGGATGAAGTTGCCCAGCGCCTTCCCCGTGCAGGCATATCCTCCGCCCTTTCCCAGTTTTACCCTGGCTTCCGCCATGCATGCCTCCCATGTTTTTTCTTGTATGGCAGGCTGGGGGCAGCCCCCCGCATCCTTTTCTTTATCCGTGGCCTTCCGGAAGGGCCAGAACCAGGAGTAGCGCGCCACAAACGGCGGGAGAACGGAAGCAAGGGCTTCTTTTTCCGGTTTTGCATGGGTTCCCTCCGCATATGTTTTCCCGGTTTTGCCTGGTACGACGGATCGGGTGGGCGCTTGCGCCTCCGGCGGCGTTTCCGCCGTGTGGGCGGATGCGGCGGAGAGGAGCAGGAAGAAGGTCGTGGCGGGAAGGTTCATGGGAGCAATCAGTAATGGCCTCCCGGAATGTCTGGGACTTCGGGGCGGAGAAGGTGCGTGTCAGGAGGGGGAGGAAGTCTGGTAAACGAGCCGTTTGTAAATGGCGGCAATAAGCCCTACACCCGTAGCCGGGACGAGGATAACCGCCAGAAGAATAGCGATGAAGCCTAAGGTGTCCGCAATGGCTCCCAGAATGACACCAAGAATCCCGAGAAGAACGCCAAGGCTGACCAGGAGGGCCAGGAAAAGGATGAAGATGAGGAATTTGTTGCCGTAGGTATATTTGTTGCTGAGCGTCAGCGCTTCCGAGGCATTGCAACCCTTGTCCAGCACAAGCATGGGCGCCAGTGACCAGGAAATGAGGATGACGATAGCCGGAAATCCGCAAAACACGGTTCCCGCCAGGATGCCCGCAAGCATCAGCCCGCCGGTCAGGAAAAATTCCCCGAAGAATTGGCGGTAGCGTTTGTCGAAAATGAAGGTGGGGGAGATTGGCTTGTTCCGGCTCAGCGCAAGGGGCATCGTGCACAGGGCGATGGTAGTGCCGATGTTGATGTACGGGATCCAGATGGTCAGTATCCAGAGCAGGATGGCGAGGACAATGGAAAGGGCGTTTTTAACGGCGATGGAATAGGCATCCAGCAGGGTGGGCATGAATTCCTTCTCCATGAAGCCGGGCGCGGCGGCTTTGGGCGCCTGGTTCATTCCTATGTAGTCATCCATGCCGTTGTTGGACTGTTGGGGCGCCTGGACAGGCTGTTGCGGGTAATGCGCCGGTATGTTTTGTTGCCGGGGATGCCCCTGCTGTACTACGGGCTGGCGGCAGGGCGTCAGCCCGTTCCCCTGCGGGCGGCGGGCCGGCTGTTGAAGCGGAGGCTGTCCGGAACAAGGGGGCTGGGCCGGACGTCCGCCCTGTTGGGGTGGCATGGGGCGGTTGTACTGCTGAGGGGCGTCCGGGCGCGTTTGCCGCGGCTGGCCTTGGGAGGGCGGGAAGGGGCCGCCATTGTTTCCTGTGGCACAGGAGGCTGCTGCCCGGGAGGATGTTGTCTGGGATGGGAAGGGGTGGGAAGCCAGGCCTTCCTGACGGGGCGACATGGGACGGTTCTGCTGTCGCGTTGCCGGGGGTATGAGGTTCGGTTGCCCCTGCATGGAATGCTGGGGAGGGGCCGTCTTGTGCCCCTGTGGAGCGTGGTCAGGCGTGTTTTGTTGCTGTGGTGTGTTCATGAGTGGTTTTGAATGGCGGTAAGCGGGAACGAGGGATTATCCTGGTTGATCCGGACGGCCCGTCTGGAAGGCTGAAGGCCCGGAATAATTCGCTCAAATCCGGTTTTTGGAGCTTTGCCGTTGGTTTAGTTCCATTTGCAGGTTGTTTATCTCCTGCTGCAGCTTGTCTATTTCCTGCTGTAAGGCTGCGTGCTGTTTTTCCTGGCGGCGCAGGCGATCGGTGCTGCTCAGAATATCCCGGTGTTCTTCGTCAAGATTCGAGAGGCGTTGCCTGGTGTATTCCATATTGGTGCGGATGCTTTCGAGGGAGTGTGACTGAGCAATGGCATTCTGGGCGTTCTTCAATTTTCCAAAGAGTTCCGATTTTTTTTCAGACAAATTGATTTCTTCCTCTGTAAGGCAGCGGTATTCGGCATTCCGGTTGTAATAAGTCCGGATAAACCATCCAGAAGAACCCAGGGATAACAGAAGGCTGGCAATGATAATCAGAATGTTCACGGCAGTGATTTTTAATGATTTGCTTGAAGTGTGCGATAGCCGGGAGTGACGTCTGGAGCTTCTTTGGGGTTGATGACTTCATTCCAGTGAATGATTTGGCCGGAAGGGGACGTTTTCCACATTTCTTTGGTATACCCCCGGATACGTCTGCCCTGATGGTTGGTGCATTCATAGAAGTAAACCAACTCTATCGCGTTTCTGAGATAAGCCACTTTCAACAGCCGATAGCTGCGTAAGGGCCATTTAATCCAAAATTTTTGTATATCGTTCATAATGTATGCATTATCTGTATCCTTGCCGTTTGCGTACTGATAACTGCAGCGGAGGGCGAAAATGTTGGAAAGGTAGTGGATGTTTCCTGTTTGCCGGGCCATCAGGTAAGCCGTTCCCTGATTAAACAATTTCTGGTCGATTTGAAGGGAGGCCGGGTTGATTTCTCTTCCAGCCTGTTCTTCCCCTAGGGGTGGTTGAGGCCCTGGGGAAGTAGTTAGAGAAGCGATTTTTTCCTTTAAGCCGCTAATTTCCTTTACACGCGCTTCCTTTTGATTGTGCCTGCTTTTCTTTTCTTTCTCCCGATAGTTAATTGATTGTTGGATGGTGTTCAATCTGGACAGGGTGGGGGAGTGCTCCTGCCTGATTTTTTCGATTTCCTTTTTCTTTGATTCAAGGGAAGTCTGGAGTTGCTCCGCTTCCCTGGATGTCTGGGCAATGGCTTCCGCCGTTTGTTTGACCGGTTCATACTTCTTCTGGAGAAGGGCTGTTTCATCGGCGAGGGCGCTAATGTCGCTCTTCAGATAACTGGTTCTTTTAAGTAGTTTTTCCCCTTTGTCATAAAAGGTATAGCTCAGGATCCCTCCTCCAATCAAAAGGAGCGCGGCAATGGATGCGGAGATTGTTGTTCCTTTGTCCATATGAAAGGTTTTCCGTACTGTGGAAGAAGTGCCAGGAAAGGGAGAGCCGGGATACATTTCCTGTAATGAGTCCTGTTGGGGCTGTTCCCGCCAGTCCTGCTGGGGTTGTTCCCGCCAGTCCTGCTGGGGTTGATCACGCCAATCCTGCTGGGGTAGATCCCGCCAGTCCTGAAGGGGAAGATCACGCCAGACCTGAAGCG
>ENA-OWOV01000129-OWOV01000129.1-gut-metagenome-genome-assembly--contig:-NODE-129-length-30208-cov-12.409014_pt1 | contig 30208 bp, 27 predicted proteins | sample MGYA00248247_ERZ651799 | MGnify/ENA primary metagenome ERZ651799 (study PRJEB26908, sample SAMEA4031712) | gut metagenome | biome: gut; feature: normal infant; material: stool | place: China | collected...
TGAAGGTGGTAGTCGCCTTGGTGGCGTCTGCCAGAGTGACATTGCCCTCCAGCACGACCCACTTGTCAAAGACCTTGCCGGCCTCCGGTGCGTCCGCCGTAACGGTCACAACGGTGTTCTGCGCGATCTTGTCGGTGATGGGTGTCCCTGCGGCAACGGAGGCCGTGCCCTTGATAACCGTGACCGTGTACTCGGTCGCGGCGGGGCTTCTGACGAACCTTGTCTCGCCGCAGTCGGCGCGCCGGCAGGTGTAGAGAATTCCTTCGCTCTTACCCTGCGTTGCGGGTTTGCCGCCGTCCCAGTCGTGGATGAGCTTATTAATGACATGACCGTAGCGGAAAATCTGTCCGCAGCCGGCTGTGCACTGCAGGTCGCCGCTATAGCCTGTGGTGGTGCATCCGGGCTTAACCTCATTGACCAGCTTGTAGTTACCGGCAATTTCGTGGAGGGACGGGGTAGAGACGCCCTTCTGCGCGATTCTGTCGCACGCTGCGCAGTACCGGTTGCCGGAATAGCCCTTCTCGGTACAGGTTGCCGCTCTTACATCCCGCAGCTCAAAGGGACCGCTGTGCTTGAAGTCGCCGGTCTCGCCCTTTACGGTGCCGCCGCAGGCCGTGCAGCGGTAGTCGCCCTCATAGGCGCGGTGCCGGCAATCGCCCGATCTGGCGTTATAGCGTTTGCCGCCGTGGCTCGCGTCCGTGGTGGCTGAGTTGTTCGTGCCGTAGTAGTACAGGGGCTGCAGCGTGCCGGTATGGCCGGCGTTTGCAGGGGGATAGATATCCGAACCGGCACTGATGATATGGCCGCAGTCTGCGCAGGCGGTGTCGCCGGTGTAGCCCTTGCGGTCGCAGACCTGCGCCTTCGCATTGAGCACCGTGGTGCCGCCGCTGTGGTCACAGCTTGCATAGACCGGCTCGAAGAAGAATTGGCCGCCGCCGGGGGCACCCATGGCGCTGAACGCCGGGATCGTGCAGCCCCACTCAAGGGCAGAGCCGTTGGTCACCAGCTTGAACAGGGTCTTCGCCTGGCTGTAATTCCATTGCTTGCTAACACTAGGTTCATCGTTGTATTCGCGGAGATACTCCACCTTCCAGCCGATGGCCTTCTGACCGGGTCTCTCCTCGGGATAAAGCCTGATCTTGTCGCCGGGCTTGACGATCATACGGGTTGCCCGGCCGTTTTTCACTGTCACAATGGCGGTGTCCTTTGTCCAATCACCGTCAATTTTTTCCGTCTCTTTGTATTCGCAGACGCTGCATTCAGCCTCCATGCCGCCTCTGCCGCCTGTGGTGTCAGGACACAAAACCACATTCCAGCGGCCCCAGCTATGGGGAACCATGATGAACTCCTCGCAGCCGGGAACCATGCACTTTTCGGGGTGGGCATAGCCGGACTCAAGGATGAGCTGCTCCACCGTCTTGGTCGAGCCGCCGATGTTGAAGGTATACTCATAGATACTGCCGAAGCCGGTGCAGTCCCAGTTCCAGCCGTAATCATGGACATGGCTCTTCACGAAAAGGGGATAGTCGCAGACGGTGCAGTAGAGCACATCGACCTTGCCGCCGCCCACCGCGTCATAGCTTCTGTCATACTCAAACGTATGCGGGAAGATGCGCTCCTTGGAGCCGGTGGTCATATAGTGCGCTTCGTAAGAGCCTGCTTCAAATAGGCAGGGAACCTTGTGGCCCTCGCTTTTGCGAACACTGCCTACGATACCGTCATGGGTAACCCCATTCTTATCGACCCAAGTGACCTTGTATTCCGGCGTTTTCTCACCGTCGTCCGTGTAAACGATCTCGCCGGCCTGCTTATGGCTGAAGGCATGGGTGGCCGTCAGCTTTGCCTCCGCCGTTTTCAGGGTGTCCGAAGCGTCGCCCTTTCTGCCGATGACGCAGTAGTAGGAGTAGTCCTCCTGGCAGGCCTGGGTGGAAACCGGCATCTTCAGTGTGGAGGTCGTCACACCCTTGTAGTACCCATCCTCCGGCAGCTTGTAGGGCGCCGCCGTGGGACGCTCATTATCCTTCCGATACCACTGATAGGTCAGCTCGTCGCCCTTCAGGCTTCTTGCCATGACAGAGAAGGTGACCGGGTTATTTTCATAGTACAGCAGGCCGTTTTCCGGCTCTTCGTTATAATCGCCGCTGCCGTAGATAGAGGTCTTGCACTTGACGCCCCTCGGCTGGCGGGTGATGACGATGGCGCTGCCGCTGATGTAGCCGCAGACCTTGCACACGCCCTTGGCGTCAAATTCATGGTTGGCGGCATTCAGCTTTTTATCGTCACAATAGCGGCAGGGGTGCCAGTGCCGCGTTCCGTCAGCCTCCCAGGTGGCGGAGGCTATGTGGGTATGCCCGGCGCCGGAATGCTCCGTCCTCAGATGATCCTCAAAATCAGGGTCGCTGAAGCACCAGTCGTCATGATCGCAGCCCATAGCGCGCACGGCATCCCGGCAGCAGTCCTTGCAGCGCTGATCGCAGCCGTCCTCGCAGGGATCGCTGTCGTGGAAGCACAGGCCGCAGTCCTCGCAGAAGTGATCCGCATAGTCCGTGTCCATTGCGCACATCCCCTCGGAGCAGTCGGAGTTGCCCTCGCAGCACTCCATGCACAGCTCGCAGGTTTCGCAGAACTCGTCCTCGTCCTCCTTATCCGTGACCCAGCCGTCGCAGCCCTGGCAGATGTGCTCGTCCCACTCGGCGCTTTCCACGCAGGTCTCGCCGTCCGGGCAGCCGCCGTCCTCGGAGTTGATCTCGCAGCACTCCTTGCACAGGCCGCACTCCTCGCAGCTCTCCTTGGCCAGCAGGCAGTCCTCGCACTGCTCGCAGGCCGTGTGGCAATCGACGCAGTGGATGACGCCGCTATCATCGTCGTGCACGCACTCGTCCACCGAACCGAAGCAGCTGTTGCACAGCGAGCAGTGCATCGGGTCGCTGTCATCGTTTGCGCAGTCGTCGCAGAAGCCGCAGGAGTCGCAGATGGTTATGGAGCAGCAGGGGCCCTTATGGCATTCGCCGCACAGCTGGTCATCCTCGCCGATGTAGCACTTGGCGCAGGTGGAGCAGTGCGTTTCCTCCATGCAGTCCGCGCACTTGTAGCACTCCTCGCACCAGTAGGGCGTGTCGCCCAGGCACAGACCACATTCGTTGCAATGGGTCTCAACCCAGCAATCGTAGTTGCAGTCAATGGTGCAGAACTGGCAGTCGCACAAATTCTCACCCCAGTGGTAGTGATCGCAGTTGGGGCAATATCCGCCGCTGTCGTAGTCGTCCCAGGCATGGGCGGGAACCACCAGATTCGGCATCAGCGAGATCAGCATCATAAGCACCAGCAGGATGCTGACGATGCGACTTCGTGTGTTCGTTTTTGTCATACTTCATTTCCTCCCTCAAAATCATTTTGTGTTGCCTGATTTAAACACTGTCGATGACCGAAGCAAAATAGTTTTCGGATACCGAACCGAAGAGAAAAGCGTCTATCAGACCCTCGCGCTTTGCCTGCCGTACCTTTTCGGTCAACTCTCCGTCTGTGTCGTCATCCACAAAGAGAATGACACGGCAGTTTTCCGTGTTCCGTTTTACCTTGTCACGGATTGCCATTCGTTCTTTGAACATCCAGGGCGAATACGCCTTGACCTCCATTAAAAGCACATCCGGTTGATGCGTTTTGCACCACTCGGCGGTTGCGTCCGGCGACTCGGAAATCACAACCTGGCAATCGTCCAATTTTTGCATCAGCATTCGTTCCATGGTGTGCGCATGGATATCGCTCTGAATGTCCAGAACGATTTTTTTCATCATTCATCACCACCTTCTAAAAGCACAACCCTGATCTTACAGTATCTATTGTACGGATTTTTGGGCGCTTGTCACTGGCACTTGTGCCAGTAACAGAAGAGAAAAATCGATTTTTTCAAAAAATTTTTGCCTTTTGGGCGCAAAAAACCCCTTGACCATACAGCCAAGGGGTTCAGTTTCTCTTATTCGTCTTTTAAGGTGGTTACCATGAGCTTGTTTTCAATGGCCGTTGCAACCAGCGCTTCTCTGCTTTCAAAGCCGCCCTTTTCCACCATATCGTCCAGGTTCCAGCGAACGCCGTTTTTGGAGATGCCCAGCTTATCGGCAATCTCCTGATAGGTAAAGCCCTTTATATAAAGCCGCAGGATGTCTAACTGCCGGGGCGAGAAGGCATCGGACATCGTTCCCTCCATTTCAATGGCCGGAGCGATATCGGGGAATACCTTTTCCCCTGCCAGAGTGCGCTTTACCACGCTCATCAGCTCCTCTGTGCCGTGGTCCTTATACCACAGGCTGTCGGCAGCACCCATTTTGGCTCTTTGCAAAACTTCGGGATCGACAAGCGAGGTAGCCACAACGATTTTGATTTGCGGAAAATCCTTTTTGATGCGCTCCGCGGCGGCAAGACCGGAGTGCTTGTGCTGCGTCTGCACATCCATAAGGACGAGCTTTACGGTGGCGTCGCAGTGCTTTTCCGCTTCAAAGGCGTCACGGAAAACGCCGACAAGATGAAACTCGCCGTCTGCCGCAAGACGATCGACAAAGTGCTTTTGGATGTATAAATCATCCTCTACAAGTATGGTGTTTATCATAGGCTGATCTCCTTTGCGGGAATCGTAATCAGAAGAGCAAAGCGTGGATTGTGCGAAATATGCATTTCACCGCCGGAGCTTTCAATACTGCGGCGAAGCGTTGACAGGCCGCTGCCTTCCTTGATCGGCTCTGTGGGTATTTTGCCGTTGTTGGTTATGGTAACATCATAGCGTTCGCCCCGCTGGGCAATGCGGATATATACCTCATTCCCGTCTGCGTGCTTGATGCAGTTGGTCACGCACTCCTTGGCGGCGGCAACGGTCAGCTCCTCGGCTGCGGTATCACGGGGCAGGTAGCCGTCGATTTTTACAGCCACGCCAAGCTGCCGTGCGGTCCTTTTTACCTCGTCCATTGTGCTGACAGAGGTGACACGGTTGCTTGCCAGCATACCGATGGCATTTTGCAGCGCCTCAAGCTTTCGCTCGGTGTCCTCTCCGCTGTCTATGATGTCACGGATGGTCAGGAGGCTTCGCCCGATGGTATCGTGAATATAGACCTTCAGGTCAAGGCTTTCCTTTTCTTTGACATCGTCCTCCATGCGGGCGTACATCTTCCTGAGCTTTCGATTGACTTCTGCCAGTTCTTCATTTATTTCCTCTTGCTTTTGGTAGCCGTTATACAGCTCGGTTACATTGTGCGCCGTTATCTGCTGCCAGCGGTCATCGCTGTCCACGGTGATATTTTGTGTGCGAAACTGCCAGACGGTCTTGTCGGGCAGGATGTAGCAATCATCCTTGACGGTTACGGATCTGTCCGGCACGCTCAGGGCATTTTCCATATCGCTTTTGATTTGCAGCTCGTGGCCGAAAAGGGCAAAGGAGAGCCTGCGCATACGGTTGTTACACAGGATGATCCTGCCGTTCGGGTCGGCAAAGCAGATGCCCATAGGCAGCTTATCCGTTGCTTCCTTAATGGAGAACGGCGAGAGCTCGTTCTTTTTGCGGCGGTATTCCCGCGGCAGAGCAATGGCAAAGTGAACTGCCGCAAGGAAAATGGCTGCGGCAAAGATCAGCCACGGTGCGCCCAGCAGAAATGCGTCCCCGATATTATCGGGATCTGCCTGGGAAACGGAGAACAGCAGCGGGATTATCACCACCATAACTGCCAGACTCAGCAGGCTGCGCACCGGCTTATTGCTGCGGAGAAGCTGATAGATAAACAGCCCGATTTCAAGGACAATTTCCACAAGCATGATAAACGGCAGCATGGTCTGCCAGAATTCAGAAAGGGAAGAAAATGCACTCATTTCCTGTCACCTTCTTTCGCTTCAAACACAAGGCGCTGGTATTCCTCGTCGTCCTCTTTTTCACAGCGGATACTGTCTCCGCTTACCAAAGCGGAAAGGTCGGCTTTGCAGCACACATTCAGTGACAAGCGCAAGCCGTCTGCCTTTATGAGGCTTACCTGTATGCCTGTTAAATTCAAAATGTCGGCTTCAATAACCGATTCGTAAAAATCAAATACAGCGGTCGCCGTTTTGCCGGAGAGCATGGAAAGAGACTCGTCCACATAGAGCGAGCTGCGGACGCCCAACAGCTTCAGCGTTTGGAGGGACTCATTGAAGGCACGGTGGAGTTCCGTTGCCGCTATTTTAATATCTCGGTCGGTAAGAAGCGTCAGATGCTTGCGGCGTTTAATATAGCTGCACAGCACGGCAATCTCGGCAAGGAGCGTTTTGGCGCTGTCGGGATCGGTGCTTGAGATTCGGCGGTATTCCTTAGTGAGCTCCGCAATGCGGTCGATCTGCGTCTGCGTAGCGGAACGCAGGAGATCATACAGGCGGTTTTGCTCCTCCACCTTGCGGCGCTTGGCTTCACGCTTGTATTCATAACGGAGTATTTCGTTCCTGTCGGCAAGCTCGTCTGCAAGAAGCTCGGAGTTCTCCTTGATGTCACGCAAAGCCGACACATCCTCTGTCCATACGGCATAGCCGCCGTCAACGGGCAGGGTGTGAACGGTCAAGCCGCCCATCGTGACCGGGCTTTGCTCGGCTTTTTTCATCGTTTCCTTTGCGATAGGCGCAGTGTTTACAGCAGCATACCGAACGGTAAAGTCCTTGTCAGTAATCTCTGCCGATGTGCCGACAGAGGATGCGAACAAGTCCACATAACGGCTGTTTGAATGTATATATCCGCAGGCAATGCAAAACTCAAAGGTCAGAATATACATCACACTTTGGAATACGGCAATATCGCCGAACAAGTGGAGCAGCCAATCCGCACCCGCATAGTAAAGTGCGCTGTAAACAATCGCCAGTATCATAGGAACAATGGGCAGAAAGTGGAGCCTTCCTTTTTGCACGCGGCATTTGAAAAACATAATTACGAGTGCGGCAAAGGCACACAGCACCTGCCAGCCTACAATAATGAAGTAGCCTACCGAGTATCCGTTGTTTTTGTCTGTCCACACGGTGGCGTCCTTCGGAAAGGTAAATACGAATTGGTGCAGATCATTTGTGAGCACGAGCAGAAGCAATACGCCGGAGATGATCCACAGAACCGACATTCCCTTGGGGAATTTGTATTCATCCGGCTTTCCCAATGACATGGCAATCAGCAGTGCCAGCATAGGCACAAACAGCATGGGCAGATAGAACAGATACCACAGGTAACGGACGGCATCCGGCTGCCAGAATATAAAATACTTTGCCGAACGGACTACCATCCATATGATGAGCAGTACTGCGGTGACCGTCATAAACCTGCACACCTGCTTTTGCACGATCCGCTGGCGGACGGAGAGCCCCCAGGCGGCGAACAGGCCGATATAGATAAAGCTGCGCAGATAGGAAAACAGCATCGGGTAGAAGCTGCCCCTGCCTGCAATTCGGAAGCAATATGCCAGTATCACGGCAAGTACAGCGATGCCGCTTGTTATGATCGTATTCTTTTTCTGCTTGGTCATAAACAGACCCCATTTCGCCTTTATCTGCAGTTTGATATACTAACTCAATATAAAGTATATCACAAAATTTCCGTTTTTTCAACCGCCCCTTGCAACGCTTTTGATACCGGCGATTTTGACTCACTGCAAGAAGGACAATACCATCAACACAATATAAAATGCATCGATGGTATTTCCTTGATTGTCACAGGAATATGGTTTCATCTTCTGAAACTGGCTATGGTATTCCTAACGGCAGCCATACCATCCTCGCCCAGCAGCTCGGCAGCATCGTCAAAGGCGATTTCTTCGGATTTGACCGTCTTTTTCTCCGGCGTCTGCCTGGCATCCTGACGAATGGTTTCGTGGGAGCACTCTTCCATAATGCGCCGCACGATTGTTTCAATGACATCGGTATTGATCGGCGGCTGCTGGGGAATATCGGGCGTTTCGGAACAGTGAATGTAGTGCAGGACTGTGTTCACAAGGAACTGCGCTTTACGGCGGCCTTGCCGATTGAGTATCTCCGCAACCTGCTGATGCTGCGGATCTCCGCTGCTGAATTGGATGGTGAATTTATAAATATCTTTCTTCGCCATTCACATCACCCCATACAAGCGGCCTTGAACAACAGCTCGTAGCCCTTTGTATTGGCGGAGATCTCGTCAACAAAGATCGGTGTGCTGACCTTGCCGGACGCTTCGATCTGTTTCTTCAGCAGGATAGAGCCGCCGCCGACAAACACAGCCTTGCCGGAACGCAAATCGATCATCCGCTCTCTGAGCTTGCCGAAAAGGTCGTTGATAAACTGCTGCGCCTGTTCCTGTACGATACGGATCACGCTTTCGTCAAAATCGGTAGGTGCATCCTTCAAAACGGCGTCGATGTCAGACTCGTCCAGGAGGATGTCAAAATCCGCATTAACCTTGGATTTGATCCCGTTGTAAAGAGTAATGACGCCGTTATCCAGTGAGTCACAGGCAGACAGATCCGCCTCACCGTTTTTTACCAGCAGATAGTCGGCGGTACTCCGCTGCTGCAGGCTGTCAGAAAGGAGGAAAACATGGCGGAATACAAACCGACAGCATTACAGACGAGCAAAAGATACTTGACAGCAACGGATGTTGCCGAATTACTCGGTGTTTCCCGCAGCACAGCATACCGCATTATCAAACGACTCAACAGTGAATTGGAGAAAGCCGGAAAGCTGACTGTGGCAGGTAAGGTATCTGCCAAATATTTTTACGAGAACACCTACCTGTAAGTGACGAGGGAAACCGTATCCGGTCGATGAAACTTTTACGGATCGGAGGTGAAATCATTGCCGACCTACAAAGACGAAAAGACAGGGTTATGGTACTGTAAATTTGTTTACACAGATTGGACAGGCACCAAAAAACAGAAAAAGAAAAAAGGTTTTCGACTGCAAAAAGAAGCCAAGCAGTATGAACTGGATTTTCTGAGCAAGACTTCAAATTCCTGCGATATGCTTTTCAGCGATATGGTAGATATCTATATGGATGACTGCAAAGCCAGAATCAGACCGACTACCTACAAAGGGAAAGAGGATATCATTGCGGTACATATTATGCCGTATTTCAAGAATTTGAAAGTCAATGAGATCCAGCCGATGAATGTGCGTCGCTGGCAAACCGAGTTGATGAACAATCAGAAGAATTATAAGCCAACCTATCTGAGAACGCTGAACAGCCAGTTGTCTGCAATTTTCAATTTTGCAGTCAAGTATTACGGCCTCGGCAGCAATCCGGTACAAAAAAGCGGAACTATCGGTAAAAAGAATTCCGGATTGGAACAGATCTGGACAGCGGACGAATTCAAGTTTTTTATTGATGCCGTCAGTGATAAGCTGCAGTCCAAGGTCATCTTTAATCTGCTTTACTGGACAGGAATGCGATCCGGAGAAATGCTGGCTTTAACCCTGAACGATTTCGACTTTGAGGAACGGACGGTTTCCATTACAAAAACTATGCGCGTATAGACGGCGAGGACCTATTCCTTGACCCAAAGACGCCAAAAAGCAATCGCAAAATCACCTTGCCGCAATTCGTTTGCGATATGGTAAAGGATTATGCCGACAGATTGTACGGCTACGATCCGTCAGACAGACTGTTCGAAGTAACGAAGCATTATCTGAAGCACGAAATGGAAAGAGGCTGCAAGAAGACCGGACTCCGGGAGATACGGGTGCACGATCTTCGTCACAGCCACGCCAGCTTGCTGATCGAGCTTGGGTTTGCACCACTGCTGATCAGCGAACGCCTCGGACATGAGAGCGTAACGACAACTTTGGAGATTTATTCCCACCTGTACCCGACAAAACACGGGGAAGTTGCCGACCGTTTGGAGGCTTTCGCATAAGTTTTTCGTGTACCCGCCGTGTACCTTTTGTGTACCCGGAGCAAAAAAGAAACCCGAAAGCCCTTGAAAATAAAGGGCTTTCGGGTAAGCGGCGACTACTCCCACTCCACCGTCGCGGGGGGTTTGGAGGTGATATCGTAGACGATCCGGTTGATGTGCTTCACCTCGCCGACAATGCGGCCGGAGATCTTGTCCAGCAACTCGTAGGGGATGCGGGACCAGGTGGCGGTCATGAAGTCCTGAGACTGCACCGCACGCAGGGCCAGGGTATAGTCATAGGTGCGCTCGTCGCCCATGACGCCCACGCTGCGCAGATCCGTCAGCACGGCGAAATACTGGCTGGTGGTGCGGTCCAGACCGGCCAACGCCATCTCCTCCCGGAAAATGGCGTCGGCATCCCGAAGGATGGACAGCTTTTCCTCGGTGATCTCGCCGATGACGCGGATGGCCAGGCCAGGACCCGGGAAGGGCTGACGCCACACCAGCTGCTCCGGCAGGCCCAGCTCCAGGCCCAGTTGCCGCACCTCATCCTTGAACAGGCGGCGCAGAGGCTCCACGATGTCCTTGAAATCCACGCAGTCAGGCAGACCGCCTACGTTGTGGTGGCTCTTAATGACGGTGGATTCGCCGCCCAGGCCGGACTCCACCACGTCAGGATAGATGGTGCCCTGGGCCAGGAAGTCCACGGCGCCGATCTTCTTGGCTTCCTCCTCGAACACGCGGATGAACTCCTCACCGATGATCTTCCGCTTACGCTCGGGGTCCGTGACACCGGCCAGCTTGCTCAGGAAACGGGGACCGGCGTTGACCCGGCGGACGTCCACGTTGAACTGCTTGGTCATCACATGCTCCACCTGGTCGCCCTCGTCCTTGCGCAGCAGGCCGTGGTCCACAAAGATGCACGTCAGCTGACGGCCCACCGCCCGCTGCAGCAGCGCGGCGGCCACGGAGCTGTCCACGCCGCCGGACAGAGCCAGCAGCACCCGGCCATTGCCGATCTTCTCCCGGCACTGGGCCACAGCCTCCTCCAGATAGGACGCCATGGTCCACTCCGGCTGGAAGCCGCAGATCTTATACAGGAAATTCTCCAGGATCTGCCGGCCATACTCGGTGTGCACCACCTCAGGATGGAACTGCACGCCGTAGAGCCGCTTCTCCCGGCACTGGACCGCCGCATGGCGGCAGCCCTCGGTGGAGGCAATGATCTCGAACCCGGGAGCCAGACGATCCACCTCTACCCCGTGGCTCATCCAGTACACCGCCGTTTCCGGCACGCCGTCAAACAGCGGGGAATCCGTATGGGTCAGCTCCGTCTTGCCATATTCCCGGGTGTCGGCCTTGCAGCACTGGCCGCCCAGCAGGTGCATCATCAGTTGCAAACCGTAGCAGATGCCCAGCACCGGCACGCCCATAGACAGCATCTCCGGGTCGATCATGGGAGCACCCTGGTCGAACACCGTGGCCGGGCCGCCGGTGAAGATGATGGCGTCCGGGGCAAAGGCGCGGACCTCGTCCATGGTCATGCGGAAGGACTTGATCTCGCAGTATACGCCGCATTCACGGACGCGGCGGGCCACCAGCAGGTTATACTGGCCGCCGAAATCCAGCACTAAAACCTTTTTCATACGGGGTCATCCTCCCGGAAGGTGATGTGGTCGGGGGTAGCCTCCTCGATGACGGCCAGGGAGTGGATGGGATAGCCCTTCTCCCGCAGGGCGTCGCCGCCATGCTGGAAGCCCTTCTCCACGGCCACGCCGATGCCCACCAGCTCTGCACCGGCGGCCTTGACGATGTCGATTAGGCCCTGCATAGCATAGCCCTTGGCCATAAAGTCGTCGATGATCAGCACCCGGTCGTTGGGACCCAGCCACTCCTGGGCCACAATGAGGGTGACCTTTTTCTTATAGGTATAGGAGAAGATCTCGCTCTGATACAGGCCGCCCTCGATGTTGTCGCTCTTGGCCTTCTTGGCGAATACCATGGGAACGCCGTATTTCTGGGCACACACGGTGGCCAGAGGGATGCCGCTGGCCTCCGCCGTCAGCACCATGGTGATGTCCTTCACGTCGAAATACTTGGCGAACTCATCGGCCAGCTGGCTCATGAGGGCGGTGTCCACCCGGTGATTCAGGAAACCGTCCACTTTGATGATGTTGCCGGGCAGGACCTTACCCTCCCGGCGGATACGCTCCTTCAGCAGTTCCATATACTCCTCCTATTAATTTCACATTGCTGTGAATAATGACTCTATTCTGCCCTATTCCTCCTATAAAAGCAAGGGGGCGAAAGGGCGAAGTTCCCGGACCTTTCCGGGGCGGCTTTTGTCACATATGACGGGGATCAGCCCCGGTGCAGGCTCTCCCGGATAAAATCGCTGAAGCGCTGGGCCGCAGACGTCAGGGGCACGTCCCGCAGGACGCACAGATCCACGCTGCGGGGCGGGATATCAAAGGACGTGCGCAGCTTCCGCAGGCGGCCGCTTTCCAGCTCCCGGCGGACGAACTCCTCCGTGACGCCGGCCACGCCGAACCCGATGGCCGCCAGGTCCACCAGCAGGCTCCGGGCGCCCAGCTCGATCTCCGGGTGCAGGTGCAGCCCGTTCTGCAGGAAGTATTTTTCCAGATACAGCCGGGAGGAGGCCTTCCGCTCCAGCAGAATCAGCGGGAACCGGGCGATCTCCTCCAGGGTGTATACATGGTCGAAGTCGCAGGGATACTCCGCCCCGGCCACGAAAATGGAATGGGTGGCCAGGCACGGGAAGGTCTCCAGAGACGCCCCCTCCTGGGGGGTGCTGGCAAAGGCGATGTCCACCTTGCCGGACTGCAGCAGGCCCAGAACCTTGTGGCTGCGGCCGGAGATGATCTGAATGTGGATGGCCGGGTACTGCCGGTGGAACCGGTCCAGGTACGGCAGCAGGAACTGGCTGGTCACCGTGTCGCTGGCGCCGATGGTCAGGTGGCCCATTTGCAGGTCCCGGCTCTGGGACAGCTTCTCCTCGCCGGTTTCCAGCAGGCCCATGGCGCTGCGGACGTATTCATACAGCATCCGCCCGTCGGCGGTCAGGGTGACGCCCCGGGAGTTCCGGGCGAACAGCCGGGTCTGCAGCTCCGCCTCCAGCTGCTTGATGGACTGGCTGACGGCGGACTGGGATATAAACAGAGTCTGGGCGGCGGCGGTGATGTTTCCGGCCTCCGCTACCTCCTTGAACACACGATAAAGCTCCAGCTTCACGGACATGACAGCACCTCATTAAGAAAAATAATGCGTACAGTTTGTATCATCTGCTGTAATTATATCAAATATTCCCGGGAATGCAACCCCTATCTTTCCTTCCCCGAAGGATTCGGCATTTTTTCCGATTTCCCTTGCTTTTTCCCGGCGGCTTCTGTATAATCATGACTGGCTTTTGCTGCAAGAGTAGAAGCGGCGCGTTAAGTGCCGGTCGGATGGGAGGTTGCCGCCGGACGAAGGAGACCTGTCTCCGCGGTGCCGTCTTCGCATCCGCTTTGGCAGCCGGCCCGGGGGTTCGCGCCCTGACAAGTGCATACTCCCCAACCTCCTCCCAATTTTTACCCGAATTAGGAGGTATTTTTTATGTCTGAACGTCACACTCATGCATCTGCCCACGGCAGACCCAAGTGGCCCGTGCGGGCCATGGTCACCTGCGCCCTGCTGACCGCCGTCAGCGTGGTGCTGGCCCGGTTCCTGATCCCTACCCCCAACGAGGTGACCCGCTTCTCCCTGGAGGCGGTGCCCATCTTCCTGGCCGGGATGCTTTTCGGGCCGCTGCCCGGGGCCCTGACAGGCTTCGCCGCCGATTTCATCGGCTGCCTGTTCTCCCCCTATGGCTACAACCCGATTTTCTGCGTGCCCCCGATCCTGTACGGCCTGTGCGCCGGGCTTTTCCGTCCCTGGCTGACGCGCAGATGCAGCCCCCTGCGGCTGGCTCTGGCGTTCCTGCCGCCGGTGGTCCTGGGGTCGGTGCTGTACCAGAGCTTCGCTTTGGCCATGATCTATGGCGGCGGCGCGAAAGCCGCGTACTTTCTCACCCGGCTGGCGGCCCGCAGCGTGCAGTTCGCCATCACCGGCGTGCTGGACGTGCTGGTGGTGTGGCTTCTGCAGCGCTCCGGCGCTCTGCGGGCCGTGGGCCTGCCGCCGGTGCAGTCGAAAGGAAATGATATACAATGAACATTGACGAAACCCTGTCCTATATCCACGCCGTCTGCTGGCGCAGCAGCATCCCGGGGCTGGAGCGCATCGGCGCGCTGCTGGCCCGGATGGGCGACCCGCAAAAGCAGATGCGGTTCATTCATGTCACCGGCACCAACGGCAAGGGCTCTACCTGCGCCATGATGGCCAGCATCCTTCGGGCGGCCGGTTATCGGACGGGGCTGTATACGTCTCCCTTTCTGATCCGGTTCAACGAGCGGATGCAGGTGGACGGCCGGCAGATCACCGACGACGAGCTATGTGAGATCACCGCCTATGTCCGCCCCCTGGCGGATGCGCTGGACCCTCACCCCACGGAGTTTGAAATGGTCACGGCCATTGCCTTTGCCTATTTTGCCCGGCACAACTGCGACATCGTGGTGTGCGAGGTGGGCATGGGCGGCGAGTTTGACGCCACCAATGTCATCCCCGCCCCGGAGGCTGCCGTGTTCTGCAACATCGGCCTGGATCACACCCAGTACCTGGGCGATACCATTGAAAAAATCGCCGCCACCAAGGCCGGGATCATCAAGCCCGGCTGCGAGGCGGTGCTGTATCGCCAGTCCGCCGCCGTGGAGGAGATCATCCGCCAGCGGTGCGCCGGTCTGGGCGTACCCCTGCACCTGGCGGATTTTGACGGCATCCGGCCGGAAAGCGCCGGGTTGGAGGGCCAGGTTTTCGATTGGGAGGAGCTTACCGGCCTGCGCCTGCCGCTGCTGGGACGGCACCAGCTGTGCAACGCCGCCGTGGCCCTGACGGCCATCCGGGTGCTTCAGGCCCGGGGCTGGGCCATTACCGACTCCCATATCCGCCGGGGGCTGGCCTCCACCGACTGGCCCGGCCGGTTCCAGATCATCGGCCGGGACCCGCTGTTCATCATCGACGGCGGCCACAATCCCCAGTGCATCCAGGCCCTGGAGCAGAACATCCGGGACTATCTGCCCGGGCGGCCCCTGACGGTGCTGACCGGGGTCATGCAGGACAAGGACTACCACTGCATGTACCGGGGCGTGGCACCCTACGCCAACTCCTTCATCACGGTGACGCCGGATAACCCCCGGTCCCTGCCTGCCGGTGAGCTGGCGGCCTATATCCGGGAGCTGGGCTGTTCCGCCACGGCCTGCGGCACCATCCGGGAGGGGGTGGCCCTGGCCCTGGAGCAGGCAGGGCCTGACGGCACGGTGCTGTGCTACGGGTCCTTGTACCTCATCGGAGACGTGGAGCTTCAGCTGCGGGAGCTGAGAAAATAAAGGAAATGAGCGTGCATCCGCCCTCTTTACCCGGATGCACGCTCACTTCATAGGCACGGGAGGTAAGACCCTCTCCACTCATGATTATATTTGATTTTTATATTTTCGTCAAGTTCAAAATTCGAATAATTGTAAACTTTCTGTTGATAAATATTCTGGAGGCTGTCGGAAAAACCGGAAATCTTCCGCCATCGGAAAGGAAGATGGTTACGAAAGAAACCCATCATGGGCGCCTTTCGTTTGCAATCGCAGGTTTTTCAGAACTTTTCAGTTCTGAAAAACCGCACGCAGCTTGTCAAAAAAACTTCTTTGACAAGCTGGTTATTGACGCAGCACCCCCGCTGGACGTATAATCATCCTGACGAAAGGAGGCCCGGCACATGACCCAGTGCGAAGCCTGCTGCTTTTATAACTACGACGAGGAATACGACGAATACATCTGCGATGTGGACCTGGACGAGGACGAGATGGTGCGGTTCCTGTCCGGACGGGGGGACTGCCCCTACTGGCGGCCCGGCGACGAATACCGCACCGCCCGGCGTCAATAGGCGGAAATATAGGTGGATTTTTCCACCGCCCTGTGATACAATGGCCCTGCCGCACACGCGGCGCAAAGGGAGAGTGAGAAAGTGGATAAGCTATGCGACCTGCTGGACATCCGGCCCGGCGTCACCGCCCTGATCGGCGGCGGCGGCAAGACCACCCTGATGTATCACCTGGCCCGGGAGCTGCGGGAGCGGGGCACCGTGGCGGTGACCACCACCACCAAGATCTGGCCCCCCACCGGCATCGCCATGGCCCAGGACCCGGATACCGCCCGGGAAATTCTGGCCCGGGAGGGCCTGGTGTGCCTGGGGGTTCCGTCGGCCCAGGGCAAGCTGGTGTCCCCGGGCTTTGAGGGCTGGGACGCCCTGGCGGACTATACCCTGGTGGAGGCGGACGGCTCCGCCGGAAAGCCCTTCAAGGGCCACGAAAAGCACGAGCCGGTGCTGCCGCCCCGGCGCAACACCACCATTTTGGTGCTGGGAGCCGACGGCTTCGGCCGTCCCATCAGCGTGGCGGCCCATCGTCCGGCCCTGTATGCCCGGCTGGCCGGTGTGCCGGAAAACCGGCCCGTGACCCCGGCCATCGCGGCCCGGGTGGCCGCCCGGGAGGGATTTCATGACCAGGTTTTCGTGAACCAGGTGGACCAGGAGGAGGAGCGTCCCCTGGCCCGGCAGCTGGCGGAGCGGCTGGACTGCCCGGTGGCTGCCGGTTCCCTGCGGTCCGGCTGCTGGGAAAAGATCAAATAACAGGAGGATTCAACTATGGAACGTACCTATGCGGAATACGCCGCCCACCAGGCGGTGGAGCTGCTGGCCATTGACAGCCCCACGGGCTTCACCCGGCAGGCGGCGGAGTGGGTGCTGAACGCCTTCCGGGCCCTGGGCTATGAGGCCCGGACCACCGTCAAGGGCGGCGTTCTCATCGACCTGGGCGGCAGCGACGAGAATGACGGCCTGCTGCTGGAGGCCCATGCCGACACCCTGGGCGGCATGGTGGCGGAGATCAAGGGTAGCGGCCGCCTGCGGCTGACGGCTCTGGGCGGTATGCGTCCGGAAAACGGCGAGGCGGAGAACGTCCGGGTCTACACCCGCTCCGGCCGGGTCATCGAGGGCACCTTCCAGCTGTGCAACGCCTCCGTCCACGTTAACGGCGAATATGCCAACACCAAGCGCAGCTATGACACCTGCGAGGTGGTGCTGGACGAGGACGTGAAGTCCGCCGATGATACCCGCGCTCTGGGTGTGGAGGTGGGCGACATCGTGTGCTTCGAGCCCCGGACCCGGATCACCGGATCCGGCTATATCAAGAGCCGCTTCCTGGACGACAAGCTGTCCGTGGGCATTCTGCTGGGCCTGGCCAAGTTCATGAAGGACAAGGACCTCACCCCCCGCCGCCGGGTATACGCCCATGTGACGGTGTATGAGGAGGTGGGCCACGGCGGAGCCGCCAGCGTGCCCCAGGGCGTCACCGAGGCCATCAGCGTGGACATGGGCTGCGTGGGCGACGGTCTGCGCTGCACCGAGCGGCAGGTGTCCATCTGCGCCAAGGACTCCGGCGGCCCCTACAGCTATGAGGTAGTGGGCAGGCTCATGGACGCCGCCCGGCGGGAAAAGGCCGACTACGCCGTGGATGTGTACCCCCACTACGGCTCTGATGTAGAGGCCACCCTGTCTGCCGGAAACGACCTGCGCCACGGGCTTATCGGCGCCGGCGTCTACGCCAGCCACGGCTATGAGCGCAGCCATATCGACGGCGTGTGGAACACCCTGAAGGTGCTCAAGGGGTATCTTGAAATCTAAAAACTGCCCCTTATGTTAGACAGCCCCTGCGGGATTTTCCCGCAGGGGCTGTTGTTCGATTTGGGATGCTTTACCGGCCGGCAGACTCCTCAGCGATCTTTCTGGCGACTTCCTCGTCAGTCAGATAGGCGCTGGGGGCGGGAGCCACACCGCGGCCCCACTCGATCCAGTTGACCACAAAGAAGGAGATGGTGCTCACCAGGCATCCGGCCACCACCGGCATCAGGAACATCCAGGTGCCGCCGCCGCCCACGATCTGCCATACCACAAAGGCGATGGTGCCGCAGATGATGGAGATGATACCGGAGTTCTTGGTGGCCTTGGGTACTGCCAGGCCCAGGCCATATGCGGCGAAGGGACCGGCGCAGCGGATACCGAAGGCGAAGGTGTTCATGGCCACGATGGACACGCCGGCCAGGGAGATCAGAATAGCCACCACAGCGGACAGCACATTGCAGGCCCGGGTGTAGAAAATGGTCTGCTTGTCCGTCAGCTGCTTCTTGCCGCCCAGACCGGTGTACAGGTCGTTGATGATCATGGTGGACATGCACAGCAGGTTGGAGTCGGCGGAGGACATGGTGGCGCAGATGATGGCGGCGGAGATCAGGCCCGTCACCACACCGGGGGCATAATGACCGGTGACGATCATCATGGCGTTGCTGCCGTTCTCGGCCAGGCCGGGCAGCTGATCCTGCAGAGCGAAGGCAGCCAGACCCAGCAGGGTGGGGAAGATGGACATGGCGGCCATGAGGATAGCGGAGACAAACGCAGCGTTCTTGGCGGTCTTTTCGTCCTTGGCGGTCTCAAAGCGGGAGACCATCTCGGGACCGGCCAGGAAGGTGCAGAAGTAGTTGAAAATGTAGCCGATGATGGAAGCCCAGCCGATCTGGGTCAGGTTCAGCTTCTCACCGGGCAGAGCCGCAGAGATGGCGCTCCAGCCGCCGGCATGGTTCAGCACAATGGGAGTGGCGATGGCCAGGCCCACCAGGATGATGCCGAACTGCACCAGGTCGGAGATCTGGTCGGCGATCATGCCGCCCATGGTGGTGTACAGAATGATGACGATGCCCGCGAAGATCAGGCACACATTCAGGGGAATGGAGGGGATCAGTGCGTTGATGACGCCGCCGGAGGCGGCGATCTGGGAGGAGGTCAGGCAGAACAGCGACAGCACGGACAGGATACCCGTGAAGTTGCTGGAGAACTTGCCGAACCGGCGGCCCACCACCTCGGGGATGGTCACGGCCATGGTCTTGCGGATCTTGGGAGCGAAGTAGGCCAGGGGAATCATGGCAATGGAAGCCGCCAGGACGTACCACACGGCGCTGAGGCCCCAGTCGCCGAAGGCCTTCTGGGCCAGGCCCGTGGTGCAGCCGCCGCCGATGTTGTTGGCGGACAGGGAGAACGCCACCATAAACAGGCCCATGCGGCGTCCGGCCACCATGTAGTCCTTGGCGTTCTTGATCTGGACCTTGCTGACCACGGCGCCCACGGTCAGCATGCCCACCAGATATGCGACAACGATGATCAGGGGCAGAATTTGAATTTCCATATGCTTTTCTCCTTCTTTTTTTCCCGGATTCCTGCCGGGTACTTCACTACTTTACTCGCAAATATTGCACCATGCAACAAAAATCTCATCAACTTGTTAGCTTTCTGTGAATTCAACAAAACATGCCGTTTATAATCGTCTATAATGCATAAAAACGCAGAATTGCGCTAAATTATGTCATTATCGACAAACATCCCTGTCATTTGCTGGAATTATACCGGCATGATGCACTCCTCCGCCGGGCGAAAAAAATCCCCCGGTTCAATGTGAACCGGGGGACAGGCCTTACTTCTCCTTATAATACAGACGGCAGTGGCAGTACCCCTCAAAGTCGGGGTCCGCGATCTGGTCTTTGAATTCCTTGCACATGCAGCGGTTTTCCTCCGTCCGGGCCAGGCGGCACGGGCAGTACCCGCCGGTGCGCTTTAACCCCTCCCGGATGGCGTCCACCACCTGCCGGTCCTCGTTGAGCCGAACCTTCATGGCGCGCCTCCTTTCTGATTTGTACACTCACTATAACATGTACAGGCCCCGTCCGCAATATGCAAATGCAACACTTTGTCCCGGACTGATTTTCATGTGCCGAAATTTATTGTATTTATACGAAACATTTTTCGTCACAATCTTGGCAATGGAGTGGGAAACGTTCCCGGTTTTCCGCCGTTTCCGAAGATTTCAAAATTTCAGGCCGCCCTATGGTTCCGTGAATTTTTCTGCAATGTTTTCTAATCAATTATGAAAATTTCTCATCGGATAGACAACTTTTCTGAATCAATTGACTTTTGAAGGCAATTGTGGCATTCTGTACCTGTAACCAATATCAGTCCGCCTGGGGCGTACAGTCAGTCGCCGCTAACGGACGGAAGGAGTGGAACTGTTTTGAGCAGACTTGACATCAAAACCCCCAGCAGGGCTCAGACCGTGGTAGAGGGCCTCTACCGCGATGTGGAGCGCCGGATCGCCGCCAGCCCTCCGGGCCTGTGCCCGGTGGAAATGTCTCTGTCATTTTTGCAGCTGTGCCATGCACAGACCTGCGGCAAGTGCGTGCCCTGCCGCATCGGTCTGGGGCAGCTGACCAAGCTCATTTCCCAGGTGCTGGACGGGACCGCCAACATGGGCACCGTCCGCATCATCGAGAAAACCGCCCGCAGCATTGTGGATACCGCCGACTGCGCCATCGGGCGGGACGCGGCCCGGCTGGTAGTGGACGGACTGGAGGGCTTCCGGGACGATTATGAGGAGCATGTGCAGCACCACCGGTGCCTGGCAAGCCTTCAGAATCCCGTGCCCTGCGTGGCGCTGTGTCCCGCCGGAGTGGATATTCCGGGCTATATGGCCCTGGTGGGGGCGGGACGCTATGCCGACGCCGTGCGCCTGATCCGAAAAGATAACCCCATGCCCACCGCCTGCGCCTATATCTGTGAGCATCCCTGCGAGGCCCGGTGCCGCCGGAATATGATCGACGACCCCATCAATATCCGGGGCCTGAAGCGGTACGCCGTGGACCATGCAGGCGTGGTGCCCAATCCCCCCTGCGCCCCGGCCACCGGAAAGACTGTGGCCATTGTGGGCGGAGGCCCCAGCGGCCTCAGCTGTGCCTATTATCTGGCACTGATGGGCCACAAGGTCACCATTTTTGAGGAGTGCAGCAAGCTGGGCGGCATGCTGCGCTATGGTATTCCCAGCTATCGTTTCCCCCGGGAGAAGCTGGACGCAGAAATCGACTCCATCCTGTCGCTGGGGATCGAGGTCCGCACCAACGTCCGGATAGGCCGCGACATCTGGCTGGAGGAGCTGGAAAAGCAGTACGACTGTATTTACATCGCCATCGGCGCACACCAGGATAAAAAGACCGGCATCCCCGGTGAGGACAGCCGCAACGTCATATCCGCTGTGGAGATGCTCAAGGCTATCGGAGACGACGTAATGCCTGATTTCACCGGCAAGCAGGTGGTGGTCATCGGCGGCGGCAACGTGGCTATGGACGTCACCCGCAGTTCTATCCGTCTGGGAGCCAGCAAGGTCAGCTGTGTGTACCGCCGCCGCCTGGAGGATATGACGGCCCTGCCCGACGAGGTGGCCGGTGCAACCGCCGAGGGAGCGGAGATGATAACCTTGGCTGCCCCTGTCCGCATCGAGGCCGACGACGACGGCGTGGCCAGAGCCCTGTGGGTCCAGCCCCAGATTATCGGCGATGTGGATAAATCGGGCCGTCCCAGACCCAACCGGGCCGCCCTGGATGAGGTACGTATCCCGGCGGACATCATTGTGGTGGCCATTGGCCAGGGCATCGAGATTCAGGGCTTTGACCAGGCCGGCGTGCCCATTACCCGCGGCGGTCGGCTGGTGGCTGCTCTGTCCGGCCAGGTCAGCGACATGGACAACGTGTTCGCCGGAGGCGACTGCGTCACCGGGCCTGCTACCGCTATTCGCGCCATTGCCGCCGGTAAGGTGGCAGCCGCCAACATCGACGAGCACCTGGGCTATCACCATGAGATCCAGGTGGACGTGGATATCCCGGCTCCCCGGCTCAATAACTGCCCGCCCCACGGGCGCATCAACACCACCGAGCGTGAAGCCTGTGAGCGCAAGTGCGACTTTGAGGACATCGAGTGCGGTCTGACCGAGGAGGGCGCCGTCACCGAGGCATCCCGCTGTCTGCGGTGCGATCACTTCGGCTATGGCATTTTCAGAGGAGGTCGAGACATCAAATGGTAACGCTGACCATCGACAACAGAACCGTCACCGTGCCGGAGGGCACCACCATTCTGGAGGCCGCCCGCTCCGCGCGTCTGGATATACCCACCCTGTGCTACCTGAAGGATATCAACGAGATCGGCGCCTGCCGCATCTGTATGGTGGAGGTAGAGGGAGAACAGCGCCTGGTAGCCGCCTGCGATACCCAGGTAGCCGAGGGCATCGTGGTACATACCAACTCCCCCCGGGTCCGGGAGGCGCGCCGGGTGAATCTGCGGCTGCTGCTGGCCCAGCACGATATCCGCTGTCCCAAATGCACCCGCAGCGGCAACTGCAAGCTCCAGCAGCTCACCAACGACTATAACCTGCTGGGCAACCACTATATCAAGGACCTTCGGCCTGTTGAGCAGGATTTCAGCACACCGGTAGTACGGTTTGAAAACCGCTGCGTCCGCTGTATGCGCTGCATCCAGGTATGCGACAAGATCCAGGGCATGCACATCTGGGATTTGATGGGCACTGGTACCCGCACCACCATCGGCGTGTCCGGAGCCCGGACTCTGGCCGACTCCGACTGCACCTTCTGCGGTCAGTGCATGACCCACTGCCCCGTAGGCGGTCTGCAGGAGCGGGATGATACCGGCCGGGTGTTCGATGCTCTGGCCAACCCCAAAAAGGTCACCGTGGTCCAGATGGCCCCGGCGGTGCGGGCCGCGTGGGCGGAGTATTACCACCTGAAGCCGGAATACGCCACTGCGCAGCGCATGGTCACTGCCCTGAAGCAGATGGGCTTTGACTATGTGTTCGACACCAACTTCACCGCCGACCTGACCATCATGGAGGAGGGCAGCGAGTTTGTGGAGCGCTTTACCCACCGGGACCAGTACACATGGCCCATGTTCACCTCCTGCTGTCCGGGCTGGGTCCGGTTTGTCAAGACCCAGTTCCCCGCTTACGTCAGCCACCTGTCCACCGCCAAGAGTCCCCAGCAGATGTTCGGCGCAGTGGCCAAGAGCTACTTTGCCCAGAAGCTGGGTGTGGACCCCCACGACATTTTCGTGGTGTCCATCATGCCCTGCACCGCCAAAAAGAGCGAGGCAGCACTGCCCACCATGCGGGACGCCTGCGGCGACGCCGATGTAGACGTGGTGCTGACCACCCGGGAGATCGTCCGGATGTTCCGGGGCGAACAAATCAACCCGGCGGTTCTGGATGAGACCCCCTTCGACAGCCCCCTGGGCAGCGGCACCGGCGCGGCGGTGATCTTCGGCGCCACCGGCGGCGTGATGGATGCAGCCCTGCGCAGCGCTTATTACCTGGTCACCGGAAAGAATCCGGACCCCGATGCCTTCCGCGACATCCGGGGCATGGACGGCTGGAAGGACGCTAAATTCGAGATCCCCGGCGCGGGAGTGGTTTCCGTGGCTGTGGCCAGCGGCCTGCTGAACACCCGCAAGCTCATGACCGCCCTGGAGCGAGGTGAGGTCCGCTACGACTTTGTGGAAATCATGGCTTGTCCCGGCGGCTGTGCCGGCGGCGGCGGTCAGCCTATCCATGACGGCGTGGAGCTGGCGGAAAAACGCGGCAGCGTCCTGTGGAGCATCGATAAGGCCGCCCCCTGCCGGTTCTCCCATGAGAACCCTGACGTGCGGGAGCTGTATCGGGAGTTCATGAAAAAGCCCCTCAGCGACGTATCCCACCATCTGCTTCACACCGACCATCAAGCCTGGAAAATGCCCAGCCAAAAGTAATATTCCGTCAAAAGTGACAGCCGCTTGCCCGCAAGTGGCTGTCATTTTATAATTTTTTCACATATTTTTTATGATTTGTTCTTACATTGTTCACATTTATATATTGTATTTATGGTAATATAATAGCAACATATATCATATGATGGAAAGTATAAAGCATAATGAGCAAGAGGAGGTACCTACCATGAAATGTCCCTGCTGTGGAAACGAGATGCAGTCCGGCTTCGTCCGGGCTATGGGCCGAGGCGGCGTGTGCTGGGTGACGGAGAACCGGCCCATGGGCGCGGCCGTGGGCTGCCCGGGCTTTCTGCTTCTGGGCAAAGCCCCCCATCTGGAAACGGACCATGTTCCGGCCCAGCGGTGCGCTGCCTGCCGGATGGTAACCATTGCCTACGACCCGGAATAACCGGCTTGCTGCACGGATAGCGGCACGGCTTATGCCGTGCCGCTAATTGTCCAAAAAGGGCAACGCCCTTTTTAGACAAAAGGCTTGCAGTCTGCGAATGGCAAACTCTGTGAGGCTTTCTTGACACGCGGCGGCACGGCGTAAGCCGTGCCGTTTTTCTGCAAATTTATGCAAATTCAACAAAGGCCCTTGTATTTCCCGGAAAAATTCGGTAAACTAATAGAAAAAATCAGGAGGCTTTTTCATGAAATTAGAAACCAAGCGCAGATTATCCATGCTCCTGCTGGCCGTAGCCGTGATCTTCTGGCTGCTGCGGCGGCTGGCGGTGGTGTATATCCCCGGCATCACGGCTCTGGCTCTGGCGGGGGCCATGCTCCTGCTGGCCTCCGGTATGGACCGCAGCCGCTCCAGCCAGAAGGCCGCCGTGACCCTGATCTTCGCCTTCGGCCTGCTGAACATCCTTTTCGCCATCATCGAGCTGTACGGCTATTTCCGCGCATGACCCCGGCTTGTCCCGGTTTGTCCCGGCTTGTCTCAGCCTGTTCCAGCCTGTCCCAGCCTGCCCCAGTTTGTGACATTTTCATGAATTCACTTGACGGACTCTTTACATAGCCCGGAAAACCCGGTATAATAACTCGGATATGCAGAAAGAGGGTGGACCCTTGCAAGTGAATCAAGTGCGGCTGGGAGCGGTGCTGTCCTATGTGTCCATGGGCCTGAGCACGCTGATCTCGCTGATCTATACGCCCATTATGCTGGGCCGGCTGGGCGAAACGGAATACGGTGTATACGGCGCGGTGGGGCCCATCATCTCCTACCTGCTGCTGCTGAGCATGGGCCTGGGCAGCGCCTATATCCGCTACTATTCCCAGGCCAAGGTGGCCAAGGACCGGAGGGAAATGGCAAAGCTCAACGGCATGTTCCTGGTGACCCTGTCGCTGCTGGGACTGGTGCTGCTGGCCCTGGGCTTCTTCCTGGCCGCCCACCCCCAGATGGTGTTCGGCACCAAGTGGGCCCCGGAGGAACTGGCCCTGGGCGCCAAGCTCCTGCGGATCATGACCCTAAACGCGGCTCTGTCCTTCCCCTTCAGCGTTTTTGAGTCCCATGTGAACATCCACGAGCGGTATCTGTTCCTGAAGGCCGTCACCATGGCCAAATCCGTGCTCAGTCCGCTGATCTCCATTCCCCTGCTGCTGTTGGGCTTCCGCTCCCCGGCCATTGCCGCGCTTTCACTGGTGCTGACCATTGTGTGCGGCCTGACGTATATGGCCTACTGCTTCGCGGTGCTGAAAATGCCGGTGTCCTTCCGGACTTACGACCTGCCGCTGATGAAGAACATGATGGGCTTCACGTTCTACATCTTCCTGGCGGTGGTGGTGGACCAGCTGAACTACGGCATCGGCACCCTGATGACCACCTGGATCCATGGCGCGGAGTTGTCCGGCGTATACTACAGCGCCAACCAGCTGAACGTGTACTATCTGTCCTTTGCCATGGCCATCTCCAATGTGCTGATCCCCCGGGTCCACCGGATGGTGGCGGAGGGCGACTCCAACCGGGAGCTGACCCGGCTGATGACCAAGGCCGGACGCCTGCAGTTCATCATGCTGATGGCGGTGTTCCTGGGCTTTGTGGCGGTGGGCCGTCCCTTTGTGATTTTATGGGCTGGCGGCAAGGAGCAGTTTGCCGTGGACTATCCCGTGGCCCTGCTGCTGTTTGCCAGCACCATCGTCTCCGCCATCCAGTTTGTGGGGCTGGAGATCCTCCGGGCCAAGAATATGCACCGGTTCCGGGCCTGGGTCTATCTGGCCGCCGCCGCCGTCAATGTGGGGCTGATGATCCCCCTGTGCAAATACGGCGGCCTGGTGGGCGTGGCCGGTTCCATTCTGTTTGTGACCGTGGTGGGGAATGTGCTTCCCATCAACTGGTATTTCCGCCGCCATGTGGGCCTGGATATCCGGTGGTTCTGGGTCCGCATCGCCCGGCTGCTGCCGTCCATGCTGGTACCCGCCATCGTGGCGGTGCTTATCGCCGTGCTGGCCCCGGTGTCCGGGTATCTGGATATTCTCATCTGGGGTTGCGTATTCGTTGCTGTCTACGCCGCCAGCCTGTGGCTGTTTGGCATGAACCGCTACGAGCGGGGCATCGTCACCGGCGTGCTGGATAAGTTTCGCCGCAAGCGCCGCAGAAGAGCATAATATCGTTCAAGCAGCCAAAAGGGCTTGCCGTCTGCAAAGTGCAGGCAGCAGGCCCTTTTGATATTCCTGCGGCAGATGGACTGCCGGGCAGGGCAGGGGAGACGGTATGCGCTACAGCTCCTTCTTGATGGCGCGGATGGCACCCTTTTCCAGGCGGCTCACCTGGGCCTGGGATATGCCGATCTGCGCCGAAACCTCCATCTGGGTCTTTCCCTGGTTGAAGCGCATCATCAGAATGCTGCGCTCCCGGGGCGTCAGGCGGCTGATGGCGTCCTTCAGGGCAATGCGCTGGATCCAGCTTTCGTCGGTGCAGCGGCGGTCGCTGACCTGGTCCATGACGCATACCGTGTCGCCGCCCTCGGAGTATATGGGCTCGTACAGGGACACCGGGTCCACGATGGCGTCCATGGCCAGCACCACCTCCTCCCGGGGGATGGCCAGCTCCTGGGCCAGCTGCTCCACGGTGGGCTCCCGCTGACTCTGGCGCAGCAGACGCTCCCGGGCCTGGAGGACCTTATACGCCGTGTCCCGCAGGCTTCGGGACACCCGGATGGCGCTGTTGTCCCGGAGATACCGCCGGATCTCCCCCACGATCATGGGAACGCCGTAGGTAGAAAAGCGCACCGGCTGGTTGATATCGAAGTTGTCAACGGCCTTGATGAGGCCGATACAGCCCACCTGGAACAGGTCGTCCATGTTCTCGCCCCGGCTGGCAAATCGCTGGAGCACCGACAGCACCAGCCGCAGGTTGCCCCGGATGAGCTTCTCCCGGGCGGCCATGTCTCCCTCCTTGGTCCGCCGCAGAAGCTCCGTCATTTCGTCATTTTTCAGAACCTCCAGCTTGGCGGTGTTGATGCCGCAGATCTCCACTTTTCCCTGCATTCCACTACTGCCTCCGTCACTTGGATAAAAACAGTATTCCCGGGGAAAAGTTCCTTATACGGCGCCACAGAATCCCATCAGCTTTCGCTGAACAGGCCATCCAAAAAATTTTTTGGATTTTTTGAAAAAAAGACTTGCGTTTTCTGGGAGACCGTGGTATTATAACAAAGTCGTCAAGAGACACGCGCCGTTAGCTCAGCTGGATAGAGCGTCTGGCTACGGACCAGAAGGCCGGGGGTTCGAATCCCTCACGGCGTGCCAAAAAGACCCGAAACCGTAAGGTTTCGGGTCTTTTTGTTTGCATAAGTCGCTAATTTCGGATGCTACTTTTTCCTGCCCCAAACGCTGACCCCAACGGGAGCGGATAGCGGAAACCGTCAGACAGCACGGGAGAGGATGCTCCCCATCGTTTGTGCCGCTTTGAGCTGCGCGTCAGTGGTGACGTGGGCGTAGGTGTCCAGCGTGAACCCCGCCGAGTAGTGGCCCAGCATGGAGGACACCGTTTTTACATCCACGCCGTTTTGGAGCGCCATCGTCGCGAAGGTATGGCGGAGATCGTGGAAGCGTATTCTCGGGAGGCCCGCCCGTTTCAGCACCCGCTGGAGCATGTGCAGGACGCTGTCCGGTGACATGGGGCCTCCGGCGGGCGATGGGAATACCCATTCGCTGTTGCCCGTTTTTCCTCTTTGTTGCATCAGAACGTCTATCGCATCCGCCGACAGGGGCAGTGTGCGGTAGGCGTTTTTCGTTTTCAGCGGGGCTTCCACCACTTTGCCGTTTTGCCGCGAGATGGCTCTCTGAATTTTCAGCACACCACGGTCGAGGTCGATGTCCGTCCACTTTAGCCCCAGCAGTTCGCCCCGCCGCAGGCCGGTAGCGAGGTCGAGGTAGTAGAGCTCGTACACGCCGCTGTCCCTGGCCTCCTGGAAGAAGGCGCTGAGCTGGTCGGCGGTCAGGGTTTTCATCTCCTTGTGTTCGACTTTCGGCAAGGCGCAGCCCTGTGTCGGATTGCGGGTTACCAACTTCTGCTCGATGGCGAGATTGTACGCCGAGCCGATCATCTGGTGGATGTTCCGCACGGTTTTCGGTGCTAACCCTTTCGGCTTTTTCTTGGACTCAATGCGGTCTACCCGCCCGCCGTCCAACAGATGTTTGTAGAAGCGTTGTAAGTCCAGAGAAGTCAGGTCTGCCAGCGGAATGCTGTCGATCTGCGGCTTGATGTGGTTTTTCAGAAAGCCTTGCGAGGTTTTGAGGGTCGATGGGCGTAGCTTGATTTTTGCGTAGTTTTCCATCCAGACCTCCAGCCATGTTCCTACGGTGTAGGTCCTGGCCCGTCCGTAGTCGATGCCGACGTTTTCCTCTATGGCTTTCTTCAACTTCTCCTTGACCGCAGCCTGCGTCTTGCCGAGAACATTTTTGATGATGGCTTTTCCGGTTTCCGGATCGTGACCGACTGTGTAGCGGCCCTCCCATCGTCCATCCTTGCGCTTTCGGATATTGCCTTCTCCGTTTGCTCGTCGTTTTGGCATAAAATCGACCTCCTTTGTAACGGTACACAATACCGTAAAAGGCAGAGAAAAGCTGTGGGGAAGCCACACTATTATCAGAAAGTTATCAATTCTCAACCGCCGCTTATCTTTGTTTATGGCGTAGCAAGATTTGAGCTGCTACGGAGACTTCCGCCGACTACAACGGTATAAAGCGTACCGATTTTCTATCAAAGCGCCGCCGCAAACCGTTGTGTCACGGTGCTCTGCGGCTACTTTTCTCAAATTTAGCGTCAAACAGTTCCGGAAGTCTCGAAAAAAGCGTCAATTTCCAAAACTCGCAAATCCTTGCGGCAGCTCGCACTGCGGGCTGCTGTGAATAGGCATTGGCGCGAAAAGCGCCAATGCCTTTCTCCTGCTTTCTTTTTCGTCCTCGAAAAAGCCGTGAAAAGCGTAGGAACCGCGGTCATACCAACGTCTCTAACACGTTGGTCACACGGACTTCAACACCTCCGGCGCAAACGGCCACGTTTGCTTTCACAGGTGAAAGCGGGTACACACTCGGCTTTCGGCGAAAGATCGCACACAGCGGCTTACACGCCGAAACAGGGGGCGTTTCGGATGGGGGCGCTATTACTACCCTCGGAACGTTCCGCACGTTCACGAACATCCCCGGGCCGGGTGTCAGAACGGCAAACTTTGCCGCTTTTGGGTCTTGGCTGGGTGTGCTCACAAAGAACGCAGAAAGCCTGCGGGACAGCGATGCGCTTATGCGCGTCGCTGTCCCGAGGCGTCGCGGCCCCGCTGGGCTGCGTGATCTTTTCCGTTTCTGTCAAAATTGCGACTTCTGCGCTTTGCGTACTGTTGAAACGCCGGACAGCCGCTTGTCAAAAGGGCTAATTTGCCGCTTTCTGAGGTTGCCGAGCAGCACTCCCTGCGCGGTCACTTTTTCTGCTAATACGCAGATATCCCTGTCGGCAATTTCAGTAGCAAACACTTTTGCGTTATGGTACGATAAGTCCTAAATCCGGACCTTTCGGAGATGAGGGTGAGCCAGAATGACAGAAAAGGAAAAAATGCTGAGCAAATGCTTCATGACGCGAATGATGCTAAAGAGCTATCAGATGATTGGGACCGGGCAAAGGATCTTTGTTATGACTACAACCAGCTCCGCCCATCTAAAGAGCTTTTTGCATTGTGATGAGATTGTCAGGGGTAAATTGCACCAGTAATTTTTTGAAATCATTTGTTTTAGAAATTCAAGGGATATATTTTATTCCCCACTGCATAATGGCATAAAATACCGGCAACAAATCTTGCCCTTTCAGTGTTAGGGAGTATTCCACCCGCAGGGGCATTTCATTATATTGGATGCGCTGGATCAATTCATCCGCTTCCAGCTCCTTCAGGGCGTTGGTCAGAGCTGTGTTGGTGATGGGCTTGAGAACTTTTTTCAGTTCCCCAAACCGCATGGGACACTTGATGCATAGTTCATAGAGAATTTGGAGTTTCCATTTGCCCTGCAGCATTTGAACCACCGGCGTGACCGGGCAGTTTCCCTCGCC
>ENA-OWOV01000149-OWOV01000149.1-gut-metagenome-genome-assembly--contig:-NODE-149-length-27731-cov-14.095176_pt1 | contig 27731 bp, 28 predicted proteins | sample MGYA00248247_ERZ651799 | MGnify/ENA primary metagenome ERZ651799 (study PRJEB26908, sample SAMEA4031712) | gut metagenome | biome: gut; feature: normal infant; material: stool | place: China | collected...
AAGAAGCAGCCACCCGAACCCGCAAGCTGAAAGTGCAAAACGCAGACCCTTTGCACTTTGCACTTTCGCACTTTCACTATACCGACCACCGCCCCATGTGCTGACCGCATGGGGCTTTATCTTTGAAAGGAGAGCCTATGAGCAACGAAACCAACACCCGCACCGCCACCCCTACCGCTTCCCCTCTGACCGCACAAGGTACACAGCAGCCCGTTATGGTAAAGAGGATTGGAAAGACAACCTATCGTGTCAAGCTGCATTTCAGCGAAACGAGCAAGGAAACGATGACCGATAAGATTAAGCGGCTTATTTTGAATGATTGTGCAAAAGAGTTTGAACAAAGCGAAAAAATTTCTTAAACACCCTTGACAAAGCGTATCAGAAGATACCCTCCTGTCCGCTATGGAGAACGCGGGCAAGGATGATATTCCCGATGAGGCGGAGCGAAAAGGCTTGGGAACTCCCGCCACCAGGGCGGCTATCATCGAAAAGCTGGTGGCAGCCGGATTTGTGGAGCGCAAGGGCAAAAACCTGATCCCTACAAAAGCCGGTATCAACCTTGTCACGGTCCTGCCGGAGCCGCTGACCTCTCCCATGCTGACGGCGGAATGGGAGCAGAAATTGGCGGAGATCGCAAAGGGCGGCGCTGACCCGGATACCTTCATGGACGGTATCCGCACGATGGTTCAGGAGATCGTTTCTACCTATTCCTGCATTTCCGAGGATGGCAAAAAGCTGTTTGCCCCGGAGAAGGAAGTGATCGGCGCCTGCCCCCGCTGCGGCCAGCCGGTCTATGAGGGCAAGAAAAACTTTGCGTGTTCGGATCGGTCCTGCGGTTTTGTCCTCTGGAAAAATGACCGCTTCTGGACGAGCCGCAAGAAGGAACTAACAAAGAAGATGGCAACGGACCTTCTGAAAAAGGGCCGCGCCAATGTCAAGGGAATGTGGTCTGAAAAGAAACAGGCTACTTATGACGCCGCGGTGATCCTGGACGACACGGGCGGCAAGTACATCAATTTCAAGCTGGAATTTCCGAAAAGAAAGGTTGGTGCTGATGGCAGAAAATAAGACTTTGGAACATTTACCCGAAGTGAGGGCGGCGGTGGCTGCCCTCTCCCCGGAGGACCGGGAACTGCTGGCGGCGGTGCAGACCTCGCCTTTCAAGCTGACAATGCCGGAGCAGTTTAAGGAGTTTGCAGCCAACATCGACTACTTTGTATTTGAGCCCAACATCCGTGATCTGAATGATCTGGGCTGGCGGTATCTGGCGCAGCACATGGATACGCTGCTGCCCCCGGAGCTTCTGAGCGCGATCGATCCCGTTCCTTTTGGCAAGTACGCCATGCAGGAGGAACAGGGCCATTTTACGGAACACGGATATATTTCTCTCTCCGGCGACGAGTGGGTGCATGAACGCCCTGCGGAGCCGGAGAAAAAGCCCTCCATCCGGGAACGGCTGGAACAGGGCAAAAAGGAATGTGCGGAGAAAAACAAGGCGCAGCCCCATAAGGAAAAGTCTGTGCCGGAACTGTAAGGAGGTGCTGATATGCCATATTACGATCACGACAAGGATTATCCCTTTGCCGCCTTTATCACCAATCTTGGAAAGTACAATGAGGGCGAGCTTGTGGGCGAGTGGGTGAAGTTTCCCACCACCGCCGAGGAACTGAAAGAAGTGTTCAAGCGTATTGGGATCGGCCAGAAGGATGACTTCGGACAGCCCTATGAAGAATGGTTCATCACGGACTATGACTGCTATGTGGATGGTCTTTACAGCAAGCTGGGCGAATACGAAAGTCTGGACGAGCTGAATTATCTGGCGTCGAAGCTGGAGGAAATGAGCGAAAGCGAATACGCACAGTTTCAGGCCGGTATGGAAATGGGCGACCATTGCGGCAGCCTGCAGGAGATCATCAACCTCACCGAGAATCTGGATTGCTATGAGGTTTACCCCGATATCCATGACTATGACGATCTGGGCCGCTATTACATCGAAGAACTGGACGTTATGCAGGTGCCAGAGCATTTGCAGAATTACATCGACTATGAAGCCTATGGCCGGGACGTGGCGATGGATGAAAACGGCAGCTTCACAGATCAGGGGTATGTCTGGGATACCGGCAGCAGCTTCCATGAGTTTTATGACGGTGAGCGCGGCAGCATCCCCGATGAATACCGGGTGATGACCTTCCAGGATGATCTTCCCGAAGAAGAAAAATCTGAGTGGGCTATGGATCTTGCCTTTGACCTGGACGAGTTCTTCCGGCAGCGCGATCCGCAGTACGCGGCGGAGCACCCGGAGGCGCACGCTGCAAAGGAAGCGATTTACGAAAATCTGATGGCCGGGCGTATTTCCGCTTTGGATGAAAAGCTGGCGGCGCTGGGCCAGACGCAGGAGGACCATCTTCCCTCCGAGATCGAAAAGTTCAAGGACGCCACGGGCTATGAGGAATTTCTTGACTTTGACCCGGCGGAGGTCAAGGCCGCTTTGGAGGATCCGGACAAGTCCCGCATCGACGAGATGCTGGCCTTCGCAGAGCAGGCGGAACGGGAGTACGCGGCGGAGGCGGCCGCCTATGCGCAGATCCCGGCAGATATCGTGGCACAGGCGCGTGCGGCGCAGGGCGACACCTTCTCCATCTATCAGCTGAAACCGGGAGATAGTACGCGGGACTACCGCTTCGAGCCGCTGGACGCCATCCGGAACAACGGCCTTTCCGTAAAGCCGGAGAATTATGAGCTGGTCTACACCGCCCCGCTGACGGCGAAGGACGATCTGGAAAGCATCTACACCCGGTTTAATGTGGATCGTCCGGCAGACTTCACCGGGCACTCCCTGTCGGTATCGGATATCGTGGTGCTGCATCAGAACGGGAAGGACACCGCCCATTACTGCGACCGCTTCGGCTTCTCCCAGGTGCCTGAATTTTTGCAGCCGGAACGGGCAGCGGAGGTCACGATCCCCACGCCGGATCAGATGGCAACGCAGGAGCGGATCAGCACGCCCAGAGGCAGCTTTTGTGTGACGGCCATGAGCCGGGAGCAAATGGAGGCGGCAGGATATGGGGTTCACCATCAGTCTGACGATGGAAAATATCTCATCATGGGCAACGGCACGCGAGCCTTTGCCATCCCCGCGCAGCAGCAGCCGGAGCAGGACAATCCTCTCCGCACGGCGGAAATGACGCTGGAGGACGACTACGGCATGATCGACGGCGTGATCAACAACGGCAGGCGGGGCGAGGAGCTGGAGAAGGCCAAGGAGCACGCGGAGCGGACGCAGCCGGAGAAAAAGCCCTCCATCCGGGAGCGGCTGGCGGCGGCAAAGCAGGAGTGCGCGAGGCAGCAGCCCAGGCCTGCCCCGGAGAAAAAGCCCCCGGAGCTGGGGGAGCTGTGAGCCGGGGCGTGAAGTGGCGGCTGGAATGGGCCTTCTTCCTGGGGGAGAACGGCAGACGGCAGTACAACCGGCTCTGCAAGGGCTGCGTCCATCCCTGCAAGCAGAGCTTCCGGGCGGTGGTGTTGGACTGCCCGCACTTCCAGTCCCAGCGCGTGAAAAAAGGCGTGGATAAGGGTGGGAAACGGGCAAAATAGTCCTCCGTGGCGGCGTTTTCAGACCCCGCCCTTATGATTTCCCATCCGCGCTTTTCTCCGCGCTCCTGCGGCGAAAAAACAACGTTTTTTGACACTTTCCAATATGTACCCATAGCAAAAGCGGGGACGCGGCCTTCGGTATATCCGTTGGCTGCGTCCCCGCTTCTTTTTTTGCTTATTTCTCGTCCTCGTTGGGCTTGTCCGCTTCCGCCACGCCCTGGATCACATCCGTCACCACGGCGTTGAGCTGGGCGGCGTTCTCCGCTGTGACGGCGGGCCGCCCGGTGTCCGCTTCGATGGCGCGCCGCGCGTCTCCCGCCACCTTGCCGCCGCGCCGGGCAACGATCCGGCTTTCCTCAAAGCCCTCCGGCCGGTGGGCCTTGGAAAGCTCCGTGGTCGTGGTTTCGGCCAGCATGTTCAGCACGATCTCCAATGTGCTCATGTTGTCCCGGAGGTTTTCCTTTTTGAGACCTTTCAGATTTTTGTATTGCCGGGTGGTCATGCCGGACCAGGCCTTTGTGATCTCGTCGGTGAGGATGGCGTATTCCCGGCCCTGCTCCACGCCCCGCGCCTGCCATTCGGCGGTGAGCTCGTTGCGGACGCGGATGGAGAGGATGCGCTGGTGGATCCAGTCGGCGTCATAGCCCTTCTTCTGATAGGTCTCCAGTGCCCGGTCGATGGCCTGCTCCGGGTCGATGGTCTCCTCGATGCGCTCACGGCCTACGGCGGCGAGCCAGAGCCGGAAGGGTTCTGCCTTCGGCGAGGGGATAGATTGGATGATGCGCAGGATCTGTTCCGTATTAGCGGCAAGCACCTTTCGCTTTTTACCTGTGGAGCCGGTCATTTCTACCTGGGGACAATTTGTCCCCAGGTAGCTTGCAAGCTGTTCGTCCCGCTTGCGCATTTTTTTGAGATAATCCGTGGGATTGGCGCTGTCTGACAGCACCGCCACCACATCCACTACGGAGAAATACCATTCTTCCTTTTCCTCGTCCCAAGCGGTACGGATCTTTCTATCTTCAAAAAGCTGGATGGAATTATTTTCGTCCATGGGCTTTTCCCTCCTTCAATGGGCTATCCCCATTCTACCATGAAATGATGATTTTTTTCTATAAAGGAACGCGATTTTTGCGGCAGCAGCAGTCGTAGGCGCTGTGGGACTGTGGGCAAACGGCCAAGCCGGGCGGCGCTGTGGGAAAGCGGTTTGCCGTCCTGTGGGAAAGACCTGTCCTTTTCCATTAGGCGGTGAATGGCTTTTCCATCGGCAAAGCGGCCGTTTTCCATAGTTCCATGGCGCAGCTTTCAGTCCTCCGTGACGACACACTCACAGCCTGCCGTCAGCAGGCGGTACAGCGTCAGCGGCACATACCACGCCGCCACCAGCAGCCGCCAGACAAGGACGCAGCCGCCGATAAGGCCGGCAAAGATGAAGTTCAGAAGGAACAGGGCGATCCCGCCGCCCAGAGAGCCGCCGCCCGGTATGATCCAGAGCCGCAGCCGCCAGATCCCAAACGGCAGCCCGCAGAGGATCCAGAGCCAGAGATAATCCAGCTCCCCGTTCTTTACGCAGGCGGAGCGGAAGATGCAGTACAGCAGCGCGGCCAACGCCACCGGCAGGATGGTCTTGCGGAAAAAGTCTTTTAAGGCCTCGCCTCTTGTCATGGGGTTCGTCTCCTTCAAAATCGTTTGTATCTTCATTATATCTGACGCTTCGGCAAAAGCCCAGGGGAAAACGCAGATCGCGGCAAAAAGTTTGTCTCATGGGTCATTCCAGCTCCATATCCTTCTGCCGTGCCGGCGCCTGCTGGGGCGGGGACAGGAACTCCTCCACGTTCCGGCGCACGGCGGCGTAGTCCTGCTCCTCCCGCCGCGCCTTCTGACGCTCGGCGGTCAGCGCCGCCCTCCGGGCAGTGAGCGCGTCCATTTCCGCCTGCATCCGCTCCGTGGCAGGCAGCGGAACCGCGCCCAGACGCCTGCACTCCCTGGCGGCGGCCTCAAAGAGAATGATCTCCTGCTCATAGCCACGCAGGAACTTCTCCTTGTCCTTCGACGCCTGATAGCGGTCATAGATGGGCTTGAGCTGACGGTAGGCGGCGACGTGCTTTATTTTCAGCGTCAGCTCCTCGATCCGCGCCCCGGTCTCCCGCAGCTCCGCTTTCAGCCGGGTGGCGGAGGCGGCAGCCGCCTCGCAGCGCTCTGTCAGCTCCTCCACGCTGCCGATGCCATGCTCCGTCAGGAAGTTGCTGGTCTCGGCGATGCGTTTCAGATTCTCGATGGTCGCCCAATGGCGGTAGCCCGCGCTCTGCTGGGCCTTGATATTGTTCTGAATATCTATGAGCAGGCTGACCCTGCCTCCGCGCTGCTTTGGTTGGTGGGAGGGTCTGGCGCGTCCGGCGATCCGTGCGGTCAGGGCGTCCTCGGCGTAGTCCGCGCCCAGGGTCTTTAGCCTTGTGAACCGTTCCTGTCCCGGCGCTCTGGCGGAAATGTACTTGCCCCGCTTGAGCGCATAGCCCTCCCGCTGCAACCTTATCAGCAGCTCCTCCAAATCATGGCAGCCGGGCAGCAGCCGGTCGATGGCGGCGCGCAGCTTCGCCTTATAGCTGGTGCCGGCGCGCTCCGCCTGATGCTCGATGTAGCTTTTGCCTTTGTCCTGTCCGGGGATGATGACGGACAGGCCGTGTTCTTTGCAGAGCCGGTCTGAGGTGCGGCGGATGAAGTGATAGCTGCGCTTGTTGGAATGGTAGCGCTTGTGATCCGCAAAGCTGACGGCATTGAAAATCAGGTGATTATGAACATGATCTTTGTCTATATGAGTGGTCAGGACAAACTCATACCTGCCGCCCAGGATCTCCCTTGCCAGCTCCATGCCGATCTCATGGGCCTGCTCCGGCGTGACCTCCCCAGGCTGAAAGGCTTGGATCAGGTGGCGGCCCAGGTTCGTTCCCTTGTCGATGGCGTGGCTGCGGGTCCAGGCAAATTCGATATCCGCGGTTTCGGCGGCGCAGCCATAGGAAGAAACAAGCAGCTTCCCATCCGTCTTTTCCGGGTTGCAGATATAGTCAATGGCCGCTTTCAGCGTTGACTTGATAGGATGCGTCTTTGTAACTGCCATATCTCATCCAGCCTCTCCTGTATCTCCCGCATATCCGCTTTGTACGCGCCGCCTCCCGCGTTGACACGCTTGGCGATCTGGTTGATGTTCCGGCCGATGGCGGACAGGGCGGCGTTCATCCGCTTGATATCCGTGGTGTCAAGCTGGATGATATAGCCGTCTATCGCCATCTTCCGCAGATACGCGCCGTACCGCCGTGTGGGGAGCTGCGCCATCTTTTCATCTATGAGCCGTTTTTCCTCCTCCGTCACATAGAACTTTATCTGAATGTTCCGCTTTCGGTTCGCCATGGGCAACCTCCGTTTCTCATAAGGGTCTGGGATATCCCAGCAAGCAATTTTGACTGTTCGGGCAAGGAACCTGAACAGCGCAAAATCCGCAAGCGGGTACTCGCTTGCTGTGCTTGCTATTCTTCTGTTTGCTTTCTTCCACGGTAAAAGCGAGGAAATGCCAAAACCTAACGCAGAAAAGAAAAAACACCGCAATTTGCGGCGTTCCCAATGGCTGTATTTCACGAAAAAACGGGGGATTTTATTCCCCCGCAGTTTCATTTTTGACTTCCTGTATTGCTTTTGCTGTGGCGGTGATAACCGTCAAATCCTTGTTGTCCATGCTGTCAAGCAATGTTTCAAGCTGCCGCCGTTGTGTGGACTTATCTGTTTCCTTGTCTGGAAAAAAGAATTGGTCTACTGAAACATCTAAAAGCGTAACAAGCTCATAAAAGATTTGCAGGCTTGGGTGCTGTCCGCTATTCTCAATGGACGCGATATAGCGGGGAGCGATGTTCATCTTATCCGCTAACTGATTGCGTGATATGCCCTTTGCCTTTCTTGCTGCTTTTATGGCTTGACCGAAAGCCTTAAAATCAAATCTTGCGACTTCTCTTTTCATCTCATTTCACCCTACTACATTTTACTGTTCACCTTTCGATTTTGATATGAGTACACATATCATAGACTTGACCGAAATAGAGCATATAATTCACAGATAGTCCCTTGATTTTTATTCGGCTGTCCGTATATAATTATACTTGTAGAATTATGTGAAAGGGTGTATGAAACATGGAATATATGTCTTGTCCGCAAGCGGCAAAGAAATGGAGTATATCAGAGCGGCGCGTACAGAAGCTATGCGAGGAAAACCGCATACCCGGCGTTTCAAAAATTGGCTATATGTGGCTCATTCCAATAGATGCGGAAAAGCCTGCCGACGGGCGGCAAAAAAATCAAAAAAATTTGTAAGATTTCTTGTAAGGTTTTCGCTTTTGCGTAGTCATATAAGAAAACGAAGCAAAAAAGCAGGAAGGAATGTGCCAAAATGATTGAAGTACAGAATGTTTCCAAAACATACCCCACCGGCATACGGGCAAATCACAGCATCAGCTTTACCGTTAAACAGGGAGAGATCGTTGCGCTGGTAGGTCCGAACGGCTCCGGAAAGACCACCCTGATGCAGCAAATGCTCGGCGTTCTGAAAATTGGCGAAGGGAGCATCCGCATTGACGGGGCAGAAAACAACACGCAGAACATCGCATATATCCCGCAGACGCCTGCGATCTACCCGGCGCTGACCGTCCGGGAGTCCCTCCTTGCCACCACAAAGTATTTAGGGGTTCCCCAAAAAGAAGCGGCGGAGCGCATCGACCGTGTTCTGGAAAAAACAGGGCTGTCACGCAATGCCCGGCAGCCCGCCTATACCTTATCGGGCGGTCAGCAAAAGCTCTTATCCTTTGGTTGTATGCTGGTACAGGAGGCGAAGAACCTCGTCATGGATGAGGTGACTTCTATGGTGGATGTCGTAACAAAGGAGCATATCTGGCAGCTAATTCTCGACGAGCAGAAACGGGGCTGCGCGATCCTCCTGTCCTCCCACGACATATCCGAAGTAAAGAAGTTATGCACAAAGCTGGTTGTTCTTCAAAAGGGCTCCGTCATTTTTTCGGGAAGCCCCCATGAGGTGCGGGACGAGTATTGCCATTGTACGATTCAGGTAGACAACGCAATACAGACAAAAACGGTTCTGAACGAAGCTGATTGCAGCTATACCCATGAAGGCAATGACTTTTCCATCGTTACGCAGGACATTACCCAAATGCTCAAGCTGCTGCATGAGCTTACAAAAACGGTCAGCATCGGAAGTTTCTCCTGCGAACACCCTGCGTTTTACGACGGTCTGCTCTCAATGCTGAAGAATCAGGAGGGAAACTGATATGCTGCACACCATCAGCACCAGTATGTGGATCAATTTCAAAAACCTTCGCTTCTTCCTGCTGCAATATCTGATGCTTGTCATTATATTCCCCAGCTCTTACCTGTTGATCAGCCTTACCTCGACAGGCACCGCGCAGCCGACAGAAGTGTATTCCATCGGCCTTTTTACCTCCATGCTGTTTTCCTTATTTATCAATATGCAGGCATCCATGATAGCAAACAGCAACTCCATCACTGCCATTGAGCAGTATGCCACCTTTAAGGTTCGTCCGCTGTTCGTGCATATGGGCGGCTGTGTCTATCATGCCCTTGTTGGACTGCCATTTTTCATTGTTTTGCTTGTGATCAGCTTCATTTCACACAGAGGCATCAACATACTCCTGCTGCTTGCTTCGCTGGCGCTGGCAATTCTGTTTCTCTCTGCTGCCTCTATGGTGTTGGGTGGGCTTTTCCGCAATCCCAATATCGCGTCGCCTGCAATCAATATGCTGTATATGGTGATTGTTATGGTCACGCCCTTTTACAGCGACCTTGCCGCCCTTTCGCAGCCCGCACGGCTGGCGTATTGCTTCAACCCCTTCGCCCATGCGACCTCTTTGATCGGCGGGAGCTTCGGGCAGCCCATGCTGTGTGACCCGCTGATCTCGGCGGCAATCCTCTTTCTTCTGACCGCCATTCTTGGGGCGCTGTCTGTGAAACGCTGGTACAGCAGCCACGCGGCAGAGAAGTTGGGTGTTTTCTAACGGTTTCAAACTATCCTATCACACAGAAAAAGTTTGGCATATATAGTTTGAAATACTCAAAAATATATTTTCGTTTTCTCTTTTTTACTTGTAAGATTTTTCGTTTTTCGCAGTCTTATAAGTGAACGGGACAAGGAGGTGAGCAGGTGACGGACTTTGAACAGATATACAAAGACTATTTTCGGGATGTGTTCCTCTATGTGCGGCGGCTGTCCGGCGGGGACGAACGGCTGGCAGAGGATATTACCAGCGAAGCCTTCTTCCGTGCGCTTCGCCGCATTGACAGCTTTCGGGGGGATTGCGACATCCGGGTGTGGCTGTGTCAGATCGCAAAGAATTGTTACTATACCCATCTGAAACAAAGCCGCTGGACAGAGCATACAGCGGATATGGAACAGCTTATATCGGAAGCGGAGGAATCACCGGATGAAATGCTGCTGCGCAGCGAGAATGCCCAACAGGTAAAACATCTGCTGCATGAGCTTCCCGATCCGTACAAAGAGGTTTTCATGTGGCGTACCCTTGGCGAATTGAGCTTTAAGGAGATCGGGAAGCTGTTTCACAAGACGGAAAACTGGGCGTGCGTCACCTATCACCGCGCGCGAAAAATGATCCAAAAGGGAATGGAGGTTGACAAAGATGAAAAATGAATGCAGTATCATCCGCGATATTCTGCCGCTGTATGTGGAAAACATGGTATCGGAGGATACGTCGGAGTTTGTAAAGGAGCATCTGGAAAGCTGCCCCGCCTGCCGTGCGGAGCTTGAAAAACTGCGGGAGCCTGTGGAGGTGCAAACAGAGCCGCAGCCCGACATGGATGCCGCGCCGCTGAAACGGCTGAAAAAGGCACTGCTGATGAAAAAGGTGCAGACCATCCTATGCACAGCGGCGGTGCTGCTGGCGCTGATGCTGTCGGTCATTTCCTTTCTAACCGCGCCGGAATACTTCGCCTATTCGCCGGAGCTGGTGACTGTGACGGAGGAAGCAAACGGTGCGGTGACGCTCTCTTTCGGCAACGAGGTCACGAATTATAAGCTCCAACAAATCGCCGACCCCGATGATCGCAACACTGTCTACCATCTTGAGGTGTGGACCTCCGTATGGGACAGGGCGTTCCATAGGCCCGGCGCGCAGGCCGTGACCGCAGCGCCGGAGAGCGGCAAGCCGCTTCTCGTTTATTTCACGCAGTTTATCAACGGACACGCCGAAAGCTCCAGCGATAGCTCGGTGTGCATCTACGGCACCGCGCCCGACAGCGGCGGCTGGGTCGCTTTGGCGGGGCTTTCTTTGGGCTATTGGCTGCTATTCAACATCGCCCTGTTCCTGATCCTTATCGGGGTATGGTTCAAGCTGCGTAGGAAAGAAAAATCCCACCGCTGGGTGGAGCGCCTGCTCCCGATCCCTATCGCATACGGGCTGGGGCATCTGTGTGTCATGGGCTTTCGCACTGCATCCTGTTCGGAATGGCGCGACTTTCAACTGATCCTTGCAGTCGGCGTTCTGTTCTACTGCGCTATGCTGCTGGCATTGAGTATTTTTTATAATGTAAAAGAGCTGCGGGGTATAAAAAGAGAGGGTGAGAACGAATAGCGGTCTGACCATTTGGAAAGTAGGTGTACCATGAGAAAACTTGTGATCTTTTGCTTTGCCGTCTGTATGACCGTGCTTTCGGTACTATCCCTGTTCAATTTTGCACAGGACGCAGAGGAAAGCATGATACTGGATAAACGGGCGGTGATCCTCGAAAAGCCGGAGACATTGAGCAACCGCGAATTTTTGGGACAGATAGATACTGCACTCGGAAAGATCGGCGCAGACATTATGTACCGCTACGCGGAGCTGGATGGGGACAAGCCACTGTACCGCTACTATAAGACCAGCCATACCGACAGCTTTCTTTCCGTTTCTACCGGGAAAGGGAGCGTGAGGCTGGAATCGGACGAGTTCTTTTCCACTGCAAAGCAGCCGGGAGCTATGGCGCTGCATCTGTCCTCGCTGTTTCAAGATACCGCCATCTATCCACTCATGCAGGCGCAGCAGCATGACTTGACCGCCGCGACCTGGTATGTGGCGGAAGGACAGCTTGACGCGGTGCTTCATGCGCTGAAAGGCTTGGGCTATTCCGTAACAGTAACCAACGAAAGGCTTTTGTCTACCAAACTGCCGCTTTATTTCCTGTTCATTCCTGCCTTTATGCTCTGCGTCAGTATCGTATTCTACACCCTGTCCGCAGGCAAGAAAAATGTGCTGAAAAAAATGGAGGGCTATACCACGGGGAATATCCTGCTGGGGGAGATCAAAGCCTTTGCCCCTGCTTTGTGTCTTTGCTTTCTGCTGATTTTTGCCGCCGCCATGATTTGCGCCGTGTGGCTTCATCCGGTGGCGACCTGGCAATTTGGGCTGTTCCTGCTGGGGGATTGTCTGTGGCTGCTCGTTCCTCTGATACTGGGCATCCTGCTCTCCCTGCTGTTCCTCTCCGGGCAGCGCAGCGCGGAGTATGTGAAGGGCAAAGTTCCAAAGCGCGGGATCTACATTACAAACACGCTTGCGAAAGCTGCTTTTCTGATCTTTATTCTATTCTCTCTCACCATTGCCGTGCGGAACATCACGCAGATCTACAACACCTTCCATGCAGCGGAGTTCTGTTCGCAAAAGACAAAGGGCTATGTGACTGTCCCTCTGAACAATGTTAATTCCGGCAGAGCACCGGAGGGCGCGGATTATCTGGCGTTCTATTATGCCACAGTGGATCGCTACAATGGCATACTCATGGCAGCCAACGATTTTAATTACGACCTGTTTGAAGGGGAAATGCTGGGAGAGGCATACGGTCAGGATTATGCCTACATCAACCGAAACTACCTTGCGTTCAACCCCATCTATGCGCCGGACGGGGAGCAGATCGGTGACGCTCTGCTTTCCGATACCCATGTGAATATTCTGCTTCCAAAGTCCAAGGAATACAGGCGGGATGAGGTACGGGAGTGCGGCGCGAGCTGGGGAAATTCCGGGGATGTGAATATTGTCCTCTACGATGATAAAGCGTCTGACATATACTCCTATAACGCCAGCACAGGGCTTGGGGGAAACGGCGCTCTGCCCGCGCCCATCCTTGTAGTCAAGGAAGGTGACCTGCTGGACGGGCTTTTCATCGAAGCATGGTGTTCACAGGGGGCGTATTTCCTCTATGTTCCCACCGATGATCCGTATGCGGAGCTGCTACCTATCCTGCGGGAAACGGGGATTGACGCGGCGACCGTTTCCACACCGACCGTCGCCGCCACCTTTGATAAAATGCTCCATCATCTGACCTATATGCTGATGATTTGGGGCGTACAGGCTTTGGTGCTGCTGATTGGGCTGTTCTGCCTGATCTTATTCGGCGCAAGGCTCTACTGCGACAATTACAGGGACAGGATCGCCTGTCGCCTGATTGAAGGGCACTCCCTTTTGAGCTGTATTCGCACCCATCTCGTGCTGACGGTGCTGTATTATGGGGCGGTAGCGGCAGGGCTGCTGTTCTTAAAGCTCGCCATCGAGCTTGACTACAATATCCTGCTGGGTACGTTTCTCGCGGAGATGCTAATCACGCTGCTGGCCTGCGGCAGCATTGCCCGGAAAAACCTCTATCAGATTGTGAAAGGAGCGGAAGCATGACTGCCATTACTTTATCCAATATCAATAAACGCTTCGGGGAGAAAGTGCTGTTTCGGGATTACTCGCTGCATATTGAAGCCGGAGAGTTTGTCGCCATCAAGGGCGAAAGTGGAGCCGGAAAAACAACGCTCCTGAACATCATAGGACTGCTGGAAACGCCGGACAGCGGCAGCGTCACCCTCTGCGGCGCAAGAGACCCGTCCTTTTCCTCCCGCGCTGCGGTTCACTTGCGGCGGCACAAGCTGTCCTACCTGTTTCAGAATTACGGGCTGGTGGACACCGACACCGTGGAAGCCAACATGAAGCTCGCCACTCGGTTCGGTAAAGCAAAGGGCAAGGCAGAGAAAGAACGCATCGCGGATGCGCTGGCACAGGTGGGGCTTTCGGGCTATGAGCGTCGTAAGGTCTACACCTTGAGCGGCGGTGAGCAGCAGCGGGTGGCGCTGGCAAAAATCATTGCAAAATCCCCCGACATTATCCTTGCGGATGAGCCTACGGGCAGTCTGGACGAGCGCAACCGCAGCTATGTGATGGATATTCTCAAAGAGCTGAACCGACAGGGGAAAACCATTGTTGTTGTGACACATGATCCCTATGTGAGCGATTGCGCCACACGGCATATTGCGCTGTGAGAGGAACGCCAATAGGGTCAAATATCAAATAAATGTTCTGCAATCTGCCGCATGACGGCAAAAGAAAAAACCGTCGTGCAGCAGACATCTTTTCACGCCCCAATGATAACGCGGCGGTTTTGAGAAATCAAAGCCGCCGCGTTTTGTCATGCGACGACATTAAAGACATGGCGGCATAAAGGAGGCTGCCGCCATGTTGCATTATCATTATAGTCCCTAACAAGCGGGGATATTTCTCAAAAAAAGTGTCTTTCCATTAAGGGATATTTCTGACTGTATAGATGAACACACATATCATCATATAGCGGTATATGCTTCCTTTATAGCGCCCGGTTGCATTTTGCAGTCGGGCGCATTTTGCTTCTCCAAAAGTTTTTTTGAAAAAGTTTTCTTTTTCGGTTGGCATATTCACGGCTTCGCCGTGGAGGGTTGCCGAAAGGGGATAAATACTAACCCGCCCCCGGGACGAAAGGGGGTGAGAACATGGATTACCCTAATCGGCTGGAATGGCAAACGAGATGTGAGTTTAATGCGTACTGCAAACGCGCTTTACGAAACGGACTGATTGACGCTTGCCGAGAGCGAAAGCGTAGGCAACTCCGCGAAGTGATCTTTTCAGACCTAACCCCGCAGGAAGAAAGGCAGCTTTACACCGTTGACAAGTATTTTCAAGACGGCAACGAAGAAGCCTTTTGCGCAGGAGGCTTGAAGATTACTGCAAAACTGCTTGCCGAAGCTCTGCACACCCTGCCGGACGAAAAAAGACAAGCCGTATTGCTGTACTACTTTTTCAACATGACCGACGTTGAAATTGCGGAAGCGATGAAGATCCCCCGCAGCACAGTACAGTATCGGCGCACAAGCTCTTTTGAACTGCTGAAACGATATTTGGAGGAACGAGCCGATGAATGGAACGATTAGCAACAATTCCGATGAACGCGGCTTATTACCTTACCCGGTCATTTTAGCCGCGACGAAGGGCGACCCCGACGCTATGAAACTTGTCTTGCAGCATTACCAAAGCTACATAGCCCACCTGTCTATGCAGAAAATCCGCGACGAAAGCGGCAATACCTATTGGGGCATAGATGAGGACTTGCGGGAGCGGCTGCAAGCAAAGCTCATGCGGGCTGTCCTTAACTTCAAGGCAGATTAACGCAAAATGCAAAGCGTCCCCCTTTCCGCTTTGCACGTTCAATCTGACCTTGACCCTGCTCCTTGACAAAGAAAGCCCGGCAAATCCCGGCGCAGCATAGAGCAGACGGATACATTCCCGTCTGTGCGGAGCCATACGGCCGGCGCGCCATGACCCTCCAACGAGGCGAGCGATACCCACCGGGCCGCAAAGCGGGCAAGGCTGCCCGCGGGCCACGATGCACAGGCGGGGCGATACTCCCTTGCAGTCACAGTCCGGGCGTGCAGCCGTATTCAGGCGGTGAGGCGTCGCAGGCAATGAGCAGGGCCGCGCGAGAACCGCGCGGGGGTGGGATTCCCGTGGAGCTGATAGGCCATTCAGCCGTCCGTTTCTGCTTTTTTGGAATAGCGGACAAGCCGCTGTTCATACGATAGAAGCAACCATGTATTTCCGAAAGGGGGACGACTATGCCTAAACAGGAAATACTGAAAAAGACAACGGAACGCAAGATAGGCAAAGTGACCTACCTTGTGAGCGCGGCGCCCAGCGAACGGGCGACCGAGCCAATAGAAAAGAAGCTGGCGAAGATGATCCGCAAGGAAGTCGTGCAAAGCGCCGAAAACGCGGCGGTTTGACCCAGTTAAGCCAAAACCAGCAGACAGGCAGAACGATATGCGGTATAATATGTGTGGGACAAGATCTGTCCTACACATATTCGCTTGTCTGACTGTCGGGAAGGAGGCAGAAATGTTACAGTCAGATAAGATCACCGCTTTATATTGCCGTTTGAGTCAGGAGGACTTACAGGCCGGCGAGTCCGGAAGCATCCAGAATCAGAAGGTCATCCTCCAGAGGTACGCAGACGAGCATCATTTTTTGAACACGCGCTTTTTTGTGGACGACGGCTTTTCTGGCGTCAGCTTCGACCGCGAAGGCTTACAGGCCATGCTCCAGGAGGTGGAGGCGGGCCATGTGGCTACTGTCATCACGAAGGACCTATCGCGCCTGGGCCGTAATTACCTGAAAACCGGCGAGCTGATTGAGGTCATCTTCCCGGAGTACGACGTCCGCTATATCGCCATCAACGACGGCGTTGACACGGCGAGGGAGGATAACGAGTTCACGCCTCTGCGCAACTGGTTCAACGAGTTTTACGCGCGAGACACCTCCAAGAAGATCCGCGCGGTCAAGCAGGCAAAAGCCCAACGGGGCGAGCGCGTCAATGGCGAGGTGCCCTATGGGTACATCATCGACCCGGAGAATAAGAATCACCTTCTGCCCGATCCGGAAACCGCCCATGTTGTCCGGCAGATATTCGCCATGTATATCCGAGGCGACCGTATCTGCGAGATCCAGGACTGGCTCCGGGAGAACAAGGTTCTGACCGTCAGCGAGCTTCGCTATCGCCGTACCGGGAGCTGCCGTCATCCGCGGCCGCATCCGAGCTGCATCTATAACTGGCCGGACAAGACCCTCTATGATATCCTGTCGAGAAAGGAATATCTGGGGCATACGGTAACGGCGAAAAAGTGCAAGGTGTCCTACAAGTCAAAAAAGACGCGGGTAAACCCGGAAGATAAGCGATACTTCTTCCCCAATACCCATGAGGCGCTGGTTGACGAGGAGACCTTTGACCTGGCGCAGAAGCGGATCGCCACAAAGCACCGCCCGACCAAAAGTGAGGAGATCGATCTGTTCTCCGGCCTCCTGTTCTGCGGGGACTGCGGATACAAGATGTATCTCCAACAGGGCGCGGGTACATTGGAACGCAAACACGCTTACACCTGCGGCCGTTACCGCAACCGCATCCGGACCGGTGAGGTCTGCACCACCCACTATATCCGCAAAAGCGTTCTGAAAGAGTTGGTGCTGGGCGATATCCAACGGGTCCTCTCCTATGTGAAAGCCCATGAGCAGCAGTTTATAGCCGACGCCACCGAGTATGGGGACGTCAAGGCCAACCGGGCGCTTCGGGAAAAGCGCGGCGAGCTGGACAAGGCAAAAGCCCGCCTGGGCGAACTGGACCACCTTTTCCGCAAGCTCTATGAGGATAACGCCCTGGGCCGTCTCAGCGATCAGCAGTTTACCTTCATGGTATCCGGCTATGATGACGAGAAGGCCGCCCTGGTGGAGAAGATCCGCGGGCTGGAAAAGGAAGTCAGCACCGTCACGGAGCGCCGGGACGATGTGGGGCGCTTCGTGCAGATCGTCCGCAAGTACACGGACGTGCAGGAACTCTCCTATGAGATCGTCCATGAGTTCATCGACCGTATCCTTGTTTACGAATTGGACAAGGATACAAACACACGAAAAGTTGAGATATATTACAGCTTCGTCGGTCAGGTCGATACGGGCGAGGCACACACGGAGAGCGTTTCCTTCTTTCGCCAGATCGGCGCTGATGTGAAAAGCTATGCCGTATAAGCAAAAAGCCGGGGCAGATAGCGTACCATACGAAAATGGTTACGCTATCTTACCCCAGCAAAGTTGGTTCCCGAATATCCGTCGTCCTCGTCGTAGTGGCGGATGGCTGTATAGCCGTGATCCCGGCAATACTTTTCTAAAATCCGCTTCTGATTGATAATCGAATTGCTGTCACCTGTCAGTTCGTCGTCGCGGCTCAACCTCTCATAAAGGGCTGTGATTTTCCCGCTTCCTGTTTGCTTTGTTTTCATGGGTCAATTCTCCTTTCTACGGGCGATTTCTTGTCCCCCTTTCACAGCATATAACATCGGAGTAGGGCTTCGGCGGCTGGGTGAAATGCTCGGCAACGGAAACCTCCGCGCCGTCAAAAACTTGTCCTTCGGTGAAGTCCGGCAGCGTGCCGCCGTCCCCGTCCGCAGGCTTTTCCTTCAAGAAGGCACGGAAAATGCGGTCGATCTCCCGCCAACCTTCGGAGAGGATGCGCTTACCCTTTGCGGTGAAGGAATAGCCGCCGCAGTCAAAGGTGGCTGTGACCGCTTCATACACATAGGGCTCCGCCGATGCGCACAGCAGACGGCAGCAGACCAGGAGAAGCAGCTCGCGCTCGCCCAGGGGCAGGGCGGGGATATCCGCTTTCTCGATCTCCATCGTGGGAATGATGGCGTGGTGGTCGGATACATCCTTGTCGGAGACCATGGCCTCCACCAGCGGGAAAAAGTTTGTGCAGCCATCAAAGGGCGGCAGCTTTGCCGCCAGGTGGATCACACAGGAGGCCGTTTCCGCCATATCGGAGGTCAGATACCGGCTGTCCGTGCGGGGATAAGTCAGCAGTTTCTTTTCGTAGAGGCTTTGGGCGTAGTCAAGGGTCTGCTTCGCCGTGTAGCCAAGCAGCCGGTTTGCCTCACGCTGCAAGGTGGTGAGGTCATAGAGCTTCGGGGGCGGTTCCTTCTTCTGCTCACAGGTGACGGAGGTACAGGTGACGGCAGCGCCCTTGCACATGGCCGCCGCCTGCTCCGCCTCCGCCGGATCGGTGAACTTCTCCGACACCGCCTCCGCGCCGGCCAGCGTCAGGCGCAGCAGATGATATTTTTCTTTGTGGAACAGCGCGATCTTCGCGTCCCGCGCCGCCAGCAGGGACAAGGTGGGCGTCTGGACGCGGCCCACGTTCAGGGTGCGGTGATAGAGGACGGAGAAAAGGCGGGTGGCGTTGATCCCCACCAGCCAGTCAGCCCTCTGGCGGCAGAGGGCTGACTGATACAGGGCTTCATACTCAGCGCCGGGGCGCAGCTCGGAAAAGCCCTCCCGGATGGCGCTGTCCTCCATGGACGAGATCCAAAGCCGGAGGACCGGCTTGCGGCAGCCGGCCATTTCATACACCAGACGGAAGATCAACTCACCTTCACGCCCGGCGTCGCAGGCGTTGACAATCTCCGTTATGTCCTCCCGCGCCATGAGGCGCTTCACATTGTCCAAAGCCGCCTCCTTGCCGGGGATGGGGGCGTAGTGGAAGGGCTCCGGCAGGATGGGAAGATCCTCATAGCGCCATTTTTTGAAGCGCTCGTCATAGCCGCCCGCGTCCAGCGGGGATACCAGGTGCCCCACGCACCAGGAAACGATCAGGCCGCTGCCCTCATAAAAGCCGTCGGCTCTGGATGAAGCACCCAGGGCCGACGCGATGGATTTTGCCACGCTCGGTTTTTCCGTGATGATCAGTTTACTCATGCTCCGCCTCCGTTTCAGCCTCCGCAGGCTCGTCCTCGTTGATATACTCCTCGTCGGGGAAATCGTACTCGTCGGGATCGGCGCTGACCTTAACGCCGCTGCGGTTCGGCTTGATGAACTTCACATAGGCGAAGGCTCCGCCGCCTGCCAGCACCAGCAGCGCCACTACGGCCAGCAGGCCGCTGCCGCTCTTTTTCTCCGGCTGCTCCGGTTCCGGCTCCGGCTCCCTGGCCTTCTCCCTGCCCACGCACTCGGAGAGGTTGGTCTTGCAGACAGAACAGGATGTATCCACCGCGTCGGCCGCGCATTTTTCCTTACAGGTACACACCGGGACGGCGGGCGTCTCCTCGTCCATCAGGGCCAGCAGGTCGCGCTCGTCTACCTGGTTGAGAAAGTGGACGGTGTTCTCGCCGTCCTCCGCCCGGTCGATGATGATGTAGAAATAGTTGCCGCCTTTTGTGACCACGGTGATGAACTGCTTATCCCCGGCGCTTTCACCGGCGATATCGTCCACCAGGGTCATGTTGCCCTCCGGGGTCAGGGGCTGGGGCTCATAGCCGCCCGTGGTCTCCTCCCCGGTGTAGTAGGGCTCACCGTCCCCGCCGCCGGCGAAGGCCACGGTGGAGGTGGCCGCCATGCAGAAAAGCGCCAGGAACACGGCGGCGAAACAGCGAAAAGCTCTGTTACGCTTCATCTTCCGCACCCTCGCTTTCCTCCGTCTCCATCAGCCCGTCCGGCAGGGAGATCATGCCGCTGGCGTAGGCGCGCAGGAAGGCGGTCAGCTCCCTGTTGTCCATGCGGACAGCCTTTACCATGCGGACGATCTCCAGGTTCTCCTCCTCCGTGAGCTGGGCTTCCAGCGCGCGGAGACGCTTCTGCTGCTCCGCGATCTTTTCCCTCGTTTTCTCAATATCCTTGCGGATCTTCTCAGTCGTTGCCATGATTGCATTGCTCCTTTCCAAATCGTTCTTTCCATGAATAATTGCGCCCAAGCCCCCGAACGGTTTTCAGGTTGGCCCGTGCGTTATCCTCCAATGCCAGCGCGCGCCGGAACAGATCCGGGTAACGCTCCCGCAAGTCAACGATCTCCTCCGCTTTCATACTGGGGCAGAAAAAGCAGGAGGACTTTCCCGGCTGCGGCAGGCCCGCAGCCTCGATTGCCCGGACACACGCCTTCCGATCCCAGCCCCATTCCATCAGGGGATACCACTTGCTGTACTTTGGGTCTGCCAGATCACGCAGAAGGACCTTATCGCTTCGGTAGTGCTCGCCAGCGTCATAGCCGATGAACTTGACCACCTTTTTCCCACTGTTCCAGACCTCACGGCACGGAGGATAGTTGTTGCAGAACTTTTCCTGCGGTCCGATCTTGTGTTTCAGCGAACACCGCTTGAAGCCGTAGGCGATGGAGGGCAGCGTGCCGCTTTTCAGACATTCCTCCTCCAAGGTCAGCCGCCCGCCGTCCTTCGTGGTCTTATAGACCCGTGTGATCTCCGGCATACCGTGATCCTTCAGCCAGCGATCCATGATATCCAAATAGGCGTAGGTATGGGGATGCTCGCCGCCCGTATCCGCAAACAGGATCAGGTCAACAGGGATATGGTTCTGGTACAGCCCAACAAGAAGGGCGGTGCTGTTCGCACCGCCGCCATAGGAAACAATATTGATATGCTCACCTCATCTCAAAGCCTTTTCATATCGGTATTTCATCTGCGCCGGATACAGCGGTTCGGGCGGGCGGCGGCTGCCGGTCCACTCCCGTCCGCCCGCCAGCCCCGCGCATCGCCAGCCGGAGGCACGGAGGCTGACGCCGCTCTCCGTGTCCAGAATGTAGGTGACGATCCTATGGTAGCCCAAGACCTTCGCCGCCCGCGCCGCCGCGCCATAGAGGAAGCTGCAAGCGTTTTTTGTCCCGTCCGTGCAGAGGCGGTTGACTTCCAGAGTCAGCCCATTGTCCAGGTATCGGCTCACCGGCCGCCCCACGATGGCGACGCCCGCCAGATGGCCGTTCGCCATACAGCCCAGGGAGAACTTATGCCCTCGCACCGGCTTATGGTGGCGGTGATGCTCTGCGACAAACCTGTTTGCATCGGCAAGGGACATTGGTTTTACGGTCAGCATCGACTCCGCCTCCATCAGTTGTACGGCGGTCTGCCGTAGGCGTAAAGGTGGGACTGCCAGTAATTTGTGTTGAGACTGGTGTACTGAATGGGATCGCCGCAGTGCAGGAGCATCCCGTCCCCCACATAAAAGCCCACATGACTGACCCCCGGCGTGTCGTAGGTGCCAACGAAGAACACCAGATCCCCCGGCCGCGGCTCGGATACCGGCGTGGAAATGTTGTAGAGACCCTGCGCCCCCAGCCGCCCGGTATCGCACAGGCCGCTGCTGGTCAGGACATAGCTGACAAAGCCGCTGCAATCAAAGGAGGTCTGGGGACTGCTGCCGCCCCACACATAGGGGAATCCCAGATACTTCTCCGCCTCCGTAATAAGCGCCGCAAAGCGCTCGTCGGACAGGTACTCCGCCGGGATCTCGTACTTGGCGGGCGGGTTGGTCACATACTTGGGAACATAGCCGGAGGACGGGAACAGGTCGGGGCGGTTGCCCAGCGTGGACATATACACGGCGTACATGGAAAGCGTCTCCTGATCCATCATGTAGACCGGCAGATGGGAGAGGTCGAAGTTCTCCAGCTTGACCGTGCAGATATAATAATCGTAATAGACCCGGTAGCTCTCCGTATGGGTGTTGCCCTCCTCGTCCGTCCAGGTATCCGTCTCAATGTAGTACCGTCGTTCCACTTCCACCGTCTCGGTGAGGATGTATTGCTTGTCGAACAGCATTTGAAGGTCGCCCTGCACCTGATCTATGGTAAACTGCCCCTCATGGAGCGCCGACAGGATGGACAGCAGCACATAGGGATCGTGCTCGATCTCGTCCAGATCGTAGTGATACTCGTCATAGTCGTGGGTCTGCTCATAGGTGTCAAGATACCGCCGCAGCTCGTCCTCCTTGGCGCAGTAGGCGGCCTCCGCCGCCAGCAGGTCAGCATCCTCGGAGAGATAGGAGGAGGCCACAATGTTGGACACGCCTCCGCCGAACATGGAGGAGCAGGATTGCAGCAGGCCCAACAGCAGCACCAGCACAAGGCCGATCCCGCCGATGATAAGGAACACCTTCTTGTGCCGGGCTATGAACTCGCCGGCCTTCTTCGCCGCCTCCGCGCCCTTCTTTGCGCTCTTGGCTGCCGTCTGCGTCGCCGCCTTTGCACCCTCCGCGCCGCGCGACGCCCGGTAGGCCGCCGCGTACTGCCGCTGCATCCGCTTCTTCTGCCAGATGCGGGAGATGGGATTGCCGGACGCAAGCTGGGGGTTATCATGGAGCGCCTTTTGGTAAAGCGCCTCCGCGTTGGCCCTGACCGCCGCCTGCTCCGCCTTTGCCGCGTCCCGCCAGTTTTGCAGCTTACGGTTCCCATAGCCCACGGCCTTTTCCATGCCGCGCTCGGTGAGATGGCCCGCGGCCACGCCGGAGTTCTCCTGCTCCACCTCCCGCACCTTGGCGTGGGCGGCGTGGGCGACCTCCTGCAAAGGCCGCGCCAGCGGGTTCGGCCCCGGCTGCCGGATCGAAGCTGGCTTATCCGTCTCATGGAATACCAGTCTTGTACGCCCGGCGCCGGAAGCCTCGTCAAAGACACGCTCCGTGCCCAGGACGCGCTTTTTGGGGATAGAGGCCTTTGCCGCGTCCAGCTTATCCGCCGCTTTATCGGATTTGCGGATCGCCTGTTGCAGCTCCGGCGCGGCGCGTTCCTCCTCGGTGAATTGCAAACGGGAGGATGGGCGGCTATTTGCCGCCGTACCCTCCCGGTAGGCTTTGCGGCGGTTCCGCCGCTTTTTCTTCTGAGACTTCCGGACGCGCCGGTCGTCCAGATGGTGGAGGACAGTCCTCGCCAGCGCCGTGGAATCGCCGGAGGGGGAATAGTCCTGCTCCGGCGCACGGTCTGAAACATGGCTCGCCTCGCCTGTGACCATATTGACGGAAATGGCTCCGTCGCGGGTCATCTTCTGCGCCTCCTTCTCGGAGGCTTTCCATTCCTTCATGCGTCACCACCTGCCTTTCCGTAGGGGCAAATGCTCCCACACTCGCCCGTCTCGATCATGGAGATATACTTGAAAATGGGATATGCCTGGGGCGGGCAGACCGCGTTGCCCAGGGTTTTCAGCCGTAGGGCGCGGTCCGCGGTGTTTTCGGTGATACGGGGGACTCCCTCCGGCTCGGCAGCCCAGAGGATACGTCCGTCCATTTCCGGGGGAAGCCCATGAGCCATTCCACCCAATCCGGGTTCAGCGCCGCCGTCTCGGATACCGGCCGCTCCTGCCGGATCACCTGCGCCGACAGGTTGGCAGACGGGGCGCTGTTCCGAAACGCCGCCGGTTTCAGCGTGGAGCGGTAGCCCTCCGACGCTGCCGGGGTCAGATAAAACACCGCCGCCGACAAGCTCAGGCTCCAGATGGCCCCGTTCCGGTTCACCTTGCGGAAGATCCCGTTGTCGGAGAGGTACACATCCAGGTTGGCCGCGTCCCTGCAGGTGTTCTTGTCGGAGGCAAGGGGCGTGGGAAACATCAGCCGCGACGATAAAAGTTCGCTGGCGCTCATGCCATGCGCCGACGCCGCAAGCCGGAAATACGAATGGGAGAACAGCGTATCCCGCTTTTGCCAGGTCAAAGATCGTTTTGTCGAGCCCCATATTGATGAAGCCAGCAACATTTTCCCCAAGCACCCAACGGGGCCGCAGCTCGGTAATAACGCGGCACATTTCCGGCCACAGGTAGCGCTCATCCGCAAAGCCCCTCCGCTGCCCCGCGGTGGAGAAGGGCTGGCAGGGAAATCCGCCGGAGAGGATGGTGATAGTTTCAAGTCCTGTTTTCTCAAAAAACGCCTCCTTCGTGAATGTGGTGATGTCCCGGAATTTTGGCACCTCCGGCCAGTGCTTTTCCAGAACGGAATAGGGATAGTCCGCCCACTCGCATTGACAGACGGTGCGGAAGCCCGCCGCCTCCGCCGCCAGATCAAGCCCGCCGATGCCGGAAAACAGGCTCACATGGGTCAGCTCAGTCATAGTCGTCCTCGCAGGAATGATCTTCGCAGAGGGCGCAGCAGCGGCCGCAGCCGATGCCGTCCTCCGCTGTCTCCTCCGGGTCATAGGGCGTCAGATGCGCACGCCGCAGCGTTGCCTCCAGAATGTCATAGCAGGTGACGACCTGATCCTCCGCAAAGCCCCACCTGCGGTACATTCTTCGGATGCTCGGATTCTCGCCGGAGAGATTCTTTTGCAGCCGCGCAAGCCGTTTCTCTGTTTTCACTTCTACAACACGGTTGCGGAGAAAGCTGTACTGCGCCAGCAGGTCAAAGATATCGGCCGCCAGCAGACGGAAGGCTCCGCCGGAGATGATGTAGGCGGGATCATCGGCGGTGGCGGCGCGCTGCTTTTCCCTGATTTTTGCGTCGTGCTCTTTCAGCACGGCGGTCAAGGGCGTGAGCTCCGCCGCTTTCAGCTCGGCAAGGTCCTTCCTGTCCCCAAATACCAGATAGCGGCCGGGGATACGCCAGGCGGAAAACTTTTCCTCCGCGATCTCTCCGTAGCGCTTTGCCGTTTCGGCCAGATTTTCCAGATCCTTTTCGTCCTTCGCCTTTCCCGCCAGGAAGGCGAGCTGGTGGAGCAGGCCGTACAGATGCACCTCATCATTGATATGGTTTTCGTAGGTCTTACTGTCAATCGCATATTTCATATCTTGTTCCATCCTTTCCTTATCCGTTTTCCCCATCATGGGAAACCTCGCTGGGCTTTGTCGTGAGAAGTCTGTATAGCTCGGTGGTCTTGGGAAACTCGTCCTTGAAGGGCAGGATCACGTTCTGGAAGAACAGAAGGCCGCTGCCGGGGTCTGCGTTGGTCACATAGGCAAGCTGCTCGGCGGAGATGTTCAGCCGCTCCGTCATCAGCTTGCGGTCGCCCGCGGAGAGGTTCAGCAGGTAGATGAAATCGCTGTTTTCCAGAATGTTTTCGATCTCCGGGCTGTGCAGCAGGTCCTTCGGGTTCTGCGTTGCCCCGGTCGGGACGCCGCCCCACTTTCTGAAACGCTTCCAGATCTCGGCGCTGTATGCTGCCGTCTGTTCCTCCTTCAAGAGCAAATGGAACTCATCCACGAAATACCAGGTGGCCCGCCCAATGGAGCGGTTCACCGTGACGGTGTTCCATACCGCGTCCTGGACAATGAGCATCCCCGGCTTTTTCAGATTTTTGCCAAGCCCCTTGATATCGAAGCAGACAAGGCGGTTTCGGATATCCACGGTGGTACGGTGGTTGAAGAAGTTGAGAGAGCCGTTTACATACAGGTCAAGCGCCTGGGCCACACGGTCCGCCTCCGGGATATGCTGGGCGGTGAGGGCGGCCATGAGGTCAGAGAGGATCGGCATATTCTCCGGCCGGGGATCCGCGAAGTACGGCTGATAGATCTTCTGCACGGCACGGTCGATGACGGTTTTCTCAATGGCCTCCAGCCCTGTCTTGCTGCCCATGATAAGCTCACAGAAGGACAGCACGAAATCGCTTTTCAGCGCCAGCGGGTTTTCTTCCTCGCTGTAATTGAGGTTGATATCCAGAGGATTTACATAGTCGCGGCTGTTGGGCGAAAGCCGGATCACCTGGCCGCCCAGCCGGTTCACCAGCGGGGAGTATTCATCCTCCGGGTCGCAGATGATGACGTTATCCTTTGTGGTCAGCATGACATAGGTGATCTCCCGCTTGCAGCTCATGGACTTGCCGCTGCCCGGCGTGCCGAACACAAGGCCATTGGGGCATCGGGACTGCTTGCGGTCCAGCAGGATCATGTTGCCGGACAGGGCGTTGAGCCCGTAATACATGGCGTCCCCGCCCATGAAAAGCTCCTGGGTCACAAAGGGGACGAATACCGCCAGCGCCGATGTGGTGAGGCTGCGCTCGATCCTGATACGGTTGAGGCCCAGCGGAAGCGAGGACATAAGACCGTCCTCCTGTTGGAAGTCCAGCCGGGTCAGGATGCAGTTATGGGTCTGGGCGACGCTGGCCGACTGGGAAACGGCGATCTCCAGCTTTTGCTTCGTGGGCGCCAGATGCAGCATGAGGAAGGTCATGTTGAACATTCGCTCGTTGCGGCTCTGTAAATCCTGCAAGAGATTTTTCGCCGCGCCGCCGTAGGTGGAGAGGTCGGACGGGAGGATATCCAGATCATAGCCGCTGCGTGCAGCCTTCTTCTGCTCCTGGATCTTCATGGCGTCCAGATCGGTGATCTTGCGCTTGACCATCTTGATGGCCTCGTTCTGGTTGATGCCGCGGACGTGCATGGTGATAAGAAGGTTTCCCTCCACATCCATGAAGTCCGTGAGGATACGGTCCTGGATCTCCGGGGCCAATATCTGCAAGAAGGATACCGCACCGTACATTTCGCCCATGCGAAAGCGCCGCGTCTCCCCGAACTCGAAGGAAGAAGGCACGATAAAATCCTTCACGGACAGGCCGGAGGGCACCAGCCAGTCCCATTCAAAGGCGAAGGGCTCCCCTCTGGGATGGAGAAGGCCGTGCAGCAGCGCCAGCCGCTCCTTGCCGTCCAGCACCCTTGCGCCCGCGCCCATGACCTTGAAGCGGTTCAGGGTGTCCGCCTCGATGCGGGAAAACCTTGCCCGCGCCGCCTGGATGCTCTCCGCCTCGATGGTCAGCGTGACATACTTGCTTTTCACATAGCCGTTGCTGCCGCGCTCATACTGTGTTTGCAGGATGCCGGAGGCCTCGGCGCGGATCCCGTCCAGATCGTCCCCCTGGGCCGCCATGCGGAACAGGTCCCCGCCGCCGGCCTTGTGGCTGCTGCTCAGGGTCATTTGCACGCCGATGGAGGGGTCATAGCCGTTATAGAAATCGCAGAGGCGTTCAAAGATATCCCGCTGATCGTCCGGCCCCGCCAGACGGTAGCTGACGTCGGCGTAGGCGATGGTTTTGGAAAAATGCCGGTCGTCCAGACGGCACAGGCCGTCCGGGTGCATATTGCGGAAGGGGAGGCTTGCCTGTACGGTGTGATTCTTGCCGTCCCCCCTGGCCTGCCGGATGACGGCCTCGATCTGCTTTCGCTCCTGCCGGGTGAGCCTGCGCCGGCCCTTGCCTCTTTTCCCCGCGCCGGAGGCGATCCGCCCCACCGTCCGCTCCAGCTCCGCCTGCTTTTCCAAGGCGGAATAGGCGTTGTTTGTCTGATAGACACGCTTTTTCGGACGGGTGAATTTGCACTGGATCAGATTGCCCAGCAGCGCCTCCGGGGTCTGCCCGTTCTTCTCATACAGGGCGAACAGGAAAAATGGCAGCATCACAAGGATCATGCACAGCGCCGCCGGCGTCGTGCCCATACTGCCCTTGCTCAAAAAGAAAAGCGGCACTCCAACAAGCGCCGCCGATCCGAAACACACAAGCTGCCGCTTCGTCAG
>ENA-OWOV01000153-OWOV01000153.1-gut-metagenome-genome-assembly--contig:-NODE-153-length-27655-cov-3.744216_pt1 | contig 27655 bp, 25 predicted proteins | sample MGYA00248247_ERZ651799 | MGnify/ENA primary metagenome ERZ651799 (study PRJEB26908, sample SAMEA4031712) | gut metagenome | biome: gut; feature: normal infant; material: stool | place: China | collected 2015...
ATCTGCCCGCCGCATTGGGGATCGGCGGCTGCATCGTGCGCACCGGCACCGACCTGTCCGCCGGCCGTATCGTGGGCCTGACCGCCTGCATCTCGGCCTCCCTGCTCCAGAGCGCCGCCAACCTGGCCAACAAGATGTGGCCGGAGATCGGCACCCTGCCCATCTAGGTGGTCATCCCTGTGGCCATGCTCATCGGCGCGGCCTTCGGAGCCTTCAACGGCTTCTTTGTGGCCAAGTTCAAGCTCCATCCCTTCATCGTCACCCTGGGCACCCAGCTCATCGTCTACACCCTGCTGCTGCTCTACGTGCAGATGGGCAACAACAAGGGCATGGCTATCTCCAACCTTGACCCGTCCTACACCGGCTTTGTCAAGGGCAGCCTGTTCAGCATCGGCGGCACCCCCATCCCCAACTATGTGCTGTTCGCCATTGTGCTGACGGCGGTCATGTGGTTCGTGTGGAACAAGACCACCTTCGGCAAGAATATGTTCGCTCTCGGCTCCAACGAGGAGGCCGCCAGAGTTTCCGGCGTCAATGTGTTCGGCGTGACGTGGGAGAGCGGGCGGCTGAATGTCGGCGACAAGGCCCTCTATTCGTTCCGCACCGGGCAGGGCGATGTCATCGGCGGCTCGTTCGACCGCCCGGACGGCGGCGCGATGTATTATCTGACCGTGACGGCGCCGGACGGCACCGATTTCGGGGAGTACCTGACCTACAACGGCCGCTGGGGCTCGCCGCAGAAGGAATATCTCATGGATACCTGCTGGAATGCGGAGGCGGTCCTGCGCGAGGCTGCCGGTGCGGACGAGGACTGGGAGCTCTATGACAGCCGTCTCATTCAGGACGACGGCATCCCCTATGTCTGCTTCCGGCTGGAGGGCGAGACGGAGCGGTATGCGCTGGTCCCGCCGGACGGCTCGTGCGTCTATGCCGCCGAGCTCGACCCCGATACGGATCGCTACTGTATTACCGGCGTATTTTAAGAGCAAATGAAAAGCGCTGCGGATCAGAAGAGGCTTCATAAGGAAGAATGGGCTATCTCAAAATAGAATTTTCTGAAAATTAGCCCAACAATAAATGCCGTGGAAATCCAATTAAAACTGGATTTCCACGGCATTTATCTAACTTTTGAAGGGAACTATTCTCTTACAATTCGCATTTTGAGACAGCCACTTCTTTTGGCGCGATCCGAAAACGGATCAATACTGGATTTTGGTGACAAGATCCGATGCTCGCTGTACCTATGGACGAAAATGATATTCCGGGCTTTGCCCGGAGTGATATTTTCCTTTTCGGAACGTGATATAAAAGCCGCTCGGCTTTTGTGATATATATTCGCCTGTTAAACTGCCGCAGGCAATATCACGATGCGAAGCATAATATCACTGTCCAAAGGACAATATCACTCGCCGTCAGGCGAATATAATTGAGGCGCACTTCCTTACGGAGTGCGCCTCACGGCCGCAGCGCTTTTTTATGAGATTTTACGCCTCGATCTCGTCGAAATCGTCAAGGCCCTCGTCGCACTTGCCGAAGCAGGGAAGGAGCTTCTTCAGATCGTCCCAGAAGTGGATCATGGCGACTGCAATGCTGCCGACAACGACGACACCGCCGATGATGCCCAGAATGAGCTTCAGATTGTTCTTCATGAAATTGACCTCCCGTATTGAAATGGTAGTTATAGTATACCGCAAAATAAGAATTTCGCAAGGGGATAATTGTGAATTTTCAGCTCAGATGCGGACGATGCGGCCCTCCAGACGCGGGGCGGCAGACTTCTCCGGCTCCGCGGCATAGCCAAGGATGCAGTGGCCGATGCCGATCCACTCGCCCTCGACGCCCCACTGCTGCAGCAGGGCCTTGCCCTCGGCCGAGGCGAAGACCTCACGGGCGCGGTGGATCCAGCAGCTGGCGACGCCGAGGCTGTGCGCGGCGTTCATCAGGTTACCGAGCGCGAGCGAGCCGTCCTCCACGGCTGTGAACGCGGCGGCATCCGCCAGCACGACGCAGACCGTCGGCGCGCCGTAGAACGGGTGAGCGTCCGGGCTGCCGAGCACACCGCCGTTCAGCCGCTCCAGTGCGGCGATCGCGGCGGGGTCCTGCACGACAAGGAGCTTTACGGACTGGCGGCCCATGCCGCTCGGCGCGTAAAGCCCGGCGCGCAGGATCTCCTGCAGCGCCTCCTCCGGCACCTGCTCCGGGCGATAGGCCCGGCAGCTCCGGCGGGTCTCGAGACAGTTCAGAACTTCGTTCATAAGAAAAACTCCTTTCAGATCATATATACCATATTGTAGCGGCGCTCAGTGAGCGCCATGGAGGCTGGCAATGATTGCGGCATGAATTCTATGGCGTGAGGCCCTCGGAATGACAAATCTGGTGGCCATTGCCACTGAATTTGTACCGCAGGATTTGCGGGTGCGCATGGCGCTTACTAAGCGCCGCTACAGACGCAACTGGATTTTACCATTTTAACGGCAGTCTGTACCGGCTGCCGGTGCAGCGCCGGGCGGGGCGTGCTCTTCCCCTGTCAATTGCGCTTATAAAATATCAGACATATCCATACATCCCGCGGACGGAGACCTCGCCGGAGCTGACGCCGCCCTCCGTGCCGTCCGGGTAGCGGACGATCAGGCCGCCCGCCTCGTCGATGCCGATGGCGTGGGCAAGGCGCGTCTCTCCGGCGCGCAGGATCTGCACGTCCTGCCCCAGCGTCACGCAGACTCCGGCATATTCCGCCAGCCACTGCGGCAGCGCCCCGGGCAGCTGCACATCCAGCTCGTGCAAACGGCGGACCATGGCCGCGGCGAGGGCATTGGGGTCGACGGCCGTGCCGACGGCCTCCCGCAGTGAGACGGCCACATCACGCGCAGGCTCGGGCAGGGCAGCCGTGTCCGTGTTGCAGTTCACGCCGATGCCGACCACGGCATATTCCAGCATGCCGCTGTCGGCCTCTGCCGCCAGCTCCGTCAGGATGCCGCAGACCTTCCGCTTGCCGATGACCAGATCGTTCGTCCACTTGATGCCGACATCGGCCGGGCAGCAGTCCCGGATGGCGCGGCGGATGGCCACGGCGACGGTGGCCGTCAGCCACAGCAGTTCCGCAGCCTCGCGCTGCGGCCGCAGCAGGACGGAAAGGTACACACCGCCCGGCGGCGAGACGAACGTCCGCCCGCGCCTGCCGCGCCCGCCGGTCTGGCGGCCGGTGACATAGACGCTCCCGTGCGGCGCGCCGATCGCGGCTTGCGCCTTGGCGTAGGTGTTCGTCGAGTCCACCGTGGGCAGGACATTGATGGGCCAGGGGCAGCCTTCCAGCAGCGCGTGCACGGCGGCATCGCTCAGGGCCGATTCCGGCCGGTGCAGGCAGTAGCCCCGATTCGGCACGGAGTCAATGCTGCAGCCGTCGGCCCGTAGCGCCTGCACGGCCTTCCAGACGGCGGCGCGCGTGACACCGAGCGCGCGGCTGATCTCCTCTCCGGAGACATATTCGCCGTCCCGCAGCAGGGACAGCACCTCTGCCTTTCCCATGGCATTCCCTCCAAAATAATGGTTGCAATTCCGGACAGGGTCCGGTATAATACGGTTGTCGGTTCCAGTATACCCGATTTTTTCCGGGCTGTAAATGCCTTTTTTCGGGCGGGACCGCGCGATCGCCGCTGCGAGGCGGCGAACTGCTTGCACCTATCGTAAACCTGACGCAGGCAAAATGTAAACCGTCTGTACCGTGCCCACCGGTGCAGACAGAAATCAAAAAGAGAAAAGAGAACGGAGAAAACTTCATGAACAACTCTCATTCCTCCCGCGCGCGCAGCACGGTCCTGCCGCTCGTGCTTACGGCCCTGTTTGCCGCGCTCACTGCCATCGGCGCCTTCCTCCGCATTCCTGCCGGGGAAATTTCCTTTACGCTGCAGGTGTTCTTCACCTCCATGGCCGGCATCCTGCTCGGCCCGTGGTGGGGAGCGGCCTCGCAGGTGGTCTATGTTCTGCTCGGCCTCATCGGCCTGCCCATCTTCACGGAGGGCGGCGGCCTGATGTATCTGGCAAAGCCTTCGTGCGGCTTCCTGCTCGGTCTGCCGCTCATGGCCATGGTCATCGGTCTGCTGACCCGCGACCTGAAGGCCTCGACACTCCGCGGCCACGCTGTTCGCGGTATGCTCCGCATCGCGCTGGCCTGTGTGGCGGGCCTCGCCGTGCTGTACCTGATCGGCCTTCCCTATATGTACTTCGTGCTGGCAGGCAAGTGGAGCATTCAGAAGACTATCGTGTCCGGCTGCCTGATCTTCCTGCCGTTTGACGCGCTGAAGATCGTTGTGACGACGCTCCTGTGCGTGCGGCTGCTGCCGGTCCTGCGCAGGGATTGAGCGAAAAAGTCCTTTTTTGCGCGCGAATGCTTGCAGGAAGACCTGTCTTGTGATAAAATCAGACTGTCAAAAGACCTGCCCGGCCGAATTTTTGCTTTGCAATTTGGAAAGCAGTCTGGCGGAAAAATCCGAAAGGGCCTTTTTGACAAGCCGAAAATATAAGGCAGGAAACCGGCGGAGCGATCCGCGGAAAGGACGGCCCCATGAACGTAAAACTTGATTTTGTCCTGCGGGAGATCGCAGGGGAGACGCTGCTGGTCCCAGCCGGGAAAACGGCGCTGGATCTCAACGGCATGCTGACGCTCAACGAGACCGGTGCGGCTCTGTGGCGCATGCTGCCGGAGGCGGCGGATGCCGAGGCGCTGACGCAGGGCCTGCTGCAGGAATTCGAGGGCGCGCCCGCAGAGCAGGTCCGCGCGGATGTCGAGGAATTTCTTGCCCGGCTGCGTGAGCTCGGCATTGTGGAGTAAGTGCGCAAAATTGTCAGGGAATATCCCGATTCTCTACAATTTTCTCAATTTTCCCTGTAAAACCCGTAGAAATTGATGAAATTTGACGATTGCGGTTTTTTGCGAATTTCGCTATAATAAAAAGGCTGAAAAACCGCAAGATCCTATTATTATCGCACCGTCGGACAAAGCACCGGCGGAACAAACGTAAATGGAGGATACGCATTATGTCTATCAAAGTTGGTATCAATGGTTTTGGCCGTATCGGCCGTATGGTCTTCCGTGCAAGCCTGAACTTCCCGGAAATCGAAGTCGTCGGCATCAATGATCTGTGCCCGGCTGACTACCTCGCTTACATGCTGAAGTACGATACCATGCATGGCCAGTTCAACGGCACCGTCGAGGCTACCGAGAACTCCATCATTGTCAACGGCAAGGAGATCCCCATCTCTGCAGAGCGCAACCCCGCTGATCTGCCCTGGGGCAAGCTCGGCGCTGAGTATGTTGTCGAGTCCACCGGCCTGTTCCTGACTCAGGAGAAGGCTGCCGGCCATCTGGCTGCCGGTGCCAAGAAGGTCATCATGTCTGCTCCGTCTAAGGACGCTACCCCGATGTTCGTCTGCGGCGTCAACTTCGACAAGTACACGAAGGACATGAACTTCGTCTCCAACGCTTCCTGCACCACGAACTGCCTGGCCCCGATCGCCAAGGTCCTGAACGACAAGTTCGGCATCACCGACGGCCTCATGACCACCGTTCACTCCACCACCGCTACCCAGAAGACCGTTGACGGCCCGTCCATGAAGGACTGGAGAGGCGGCCGCGCTGCTTCCGGCAACATCATCCCGTCTTCCACCGGCGCTGCCAAGGCTGTCGGCAAGGTCATCCCCGAGCTGAACGGCAAGCTGACCGGTATGTCCATGCGTGTTCCGACGCTGGATGTCTCCGTCGTTGACCTGACTGTCAACCTTGCGAAGCCCGCTACCTACGAAGAGATCTGCAACGCCATGAAGGAAGCCTCCGAGGGCGAGCTGAAGGGCGTTCTGGGTTACACCGACGAGGCCGTCGTTTCTTCCGACTTCCTCGGCGACACCCGCACCTCCATCTTCGCCGCCAAGGCCGGCATCGCTCTGACCGACACCTTCGTGAAGGTCGTTTCCTGGTACGACAACGAGATCGGCTATTCCAACAAGGTCCTTGAGCTCATCAAGCACATGTACAGCGTTGATCACGCCGAGTAATTCTCATCCAATTGCATAACGGGAGCGCGTCCTAAACTTTTAGGGCGCGTCCCTTTTTCCGTCCGCTTGCAACTTTTGCGCAGATGCGCTATAATTTTCCATAGAGGAATGTCCCCGATAACCGCCTGCCTTACCCGGGGGAGGCGATCCACGATCAGGAGGTATGCAACATGGCCGCATCGAAAGTCTACTTTACCACCTTCCATACCACGCTGGAGGAAAACATCCAGCAGAAGCTCTCCCGTCTGCTGCTGACAGCCGGAATGGATCAGATCGATTTCAAAAACCGCTACGTCGCCATTAAAATGCACTTCGGCGAGCCGGGCAATTTGGCCTACCTGCGCCCGAACTATGCAAAGACCGTCGCGGATCTTGTGCGCCAGCTCGGCGGCAAGCCGTTCCTGACGGACTGCAACACGCTCTATGTCGGCGGCCGCAAGAATGCCCTCGACCACATCGAGTCCGCCTATGTCAACGGCTTCACGCCCTACACAACGGGCTGCCACATCATCATTGCCGACGGCCTGAAGGGCTCGGACGATGTCGCCGTTCCGGTTGACGGCGAGTATGTAAAGAACGCCCGCATCGGCCGCGCACTGATGGATGCCGATATCGTCATCTCCCTGACCCACTTCAAGGGCCACGAGGCCACGGGCATCGGTGGCACGATCAAAAATCTCGGCATGGGCGGCGGCTCCCGCGCGGGCAAGAAGGAGATGCACGCCGACGGCAAGCCCGCCGTGAACGAGTCCAAGTGCATCGGCTGCGGCGCGTGCCGCAAGATCTGCGCCCACGACGCCCCGACGATCGAGAACCGCAAGATGCACATCGACACGAACAAGTGTGTCGGCTGCGGCCGCTGCATCGCCGTGTGCCCGATGGATGCCATTGAGGGCGTGTACGACCCGAACGGCCACCTGCTCAACTGCAAGATGGCGGAGTATGCCAAGGCCGTCGTGCAGGGCCGCCCGAGCTTCCACATCAGCCTCGCCATGGATATCTCGCCGAACTGCGACTGCCACGCCGAGAACGACGTGCCCGTCATCCCGAATGTCGGCATGTTTGCCTCGTTCGACCCCGTCGCGCTGGACGAAGCCTGCGCCGAAATGTGCAGCCGCATGCCGCGCAACCCGAACGCCGCCTTTGAGGACGCCTCCTCCGACGATCTGTTCCACGCCGTCCACACCGTGACGCATTGGCAGGACCAGACGGAGCACGGCGAGAAGATCGGCCTCGGCTCGCGCGAGTATGAGCTGATCGAGATCTGACAGTATACAAAAGCCGCCTCTGCCGGAAGAACTCCGACGGAGGCGGTTTTTCGTAATTTGATTGCAGCGGCGCTCCGTGAGCGCCGTTGGCAGCTGCAGGCTGCCGGGCGTCCTCGTTGAGCGTTACGGGCTTTCAAGTTTGTCATTGCGAGGAGCAAAGCGACGTGGCAATCTCGCAGTACCCGGCTCGATCACAGGAAAGCCACGGCGAAAACGTAACTGCCTTCCCGAGATTGCCACGGCCCCTTCGGGGCCTCGCAATGACACGTCAGGGGAGTGCGGCACTGGGGGCGGTGCGTTCCTCCGAATTGGCGCTGCTTTTGCCGCTTCGCGGACGGGAGCGGCATGCTGCTCCCCTACAGCGCGATATGCTGTCTCACTGAATATGAACGTGGTTGTTGATATGATCGATGCAATAGCAGCAATAGCCCTTGCACTTCGAGCAGTAGCGGAACTCAAGGTCCGGGTATTCCGTATCCGTTCTGCCGCACACAAGGCACTTATGGCGGTAGGGGCGCTCTCCGGCGCGGTTCTGATAATTCTGTGCCCAGTTGGGGTTCGGCTGCTGCTTCGGCGCGGAGGCGCGGCGGAACTCGGCGCGGCGCTTACGCTCGGCGCGGGAGGCGTGCCTGCGCAGCGACAGCGGCAGGAGCTGCGGAAGCTCATGCCAGCAGAAAAGCAGGCAGGGCAGCTGCGCCACGATCGGCAGGAAGGCGACAAGGATGAGACCGATGCCGAGGAGGGCACTGCCATACAGCGTCCAGAACCGGGCGGCTTCGAGGATGTCCTTTACAAGATAATAAAGAATGCCGCCGATGTCTACGAGGGCGAGCCAGCGCATTTTGACCGGGATGAAGAAAAACAGCAGGCCGCGCGCTTCCGGCATCAGCGCCGCGACAGAGAGGAACATCGACAGGTTCAGATAGAGCGCCGAGACACCGTAGGAAACGTGGAACAGGAAATACACCAGCATCGCATAGACATCCATGGCCAGGATGCCGATCAGATAATACAGGTTCACGCGCAGCGAGCCCCAGAGCTGCTCCAGATAGCGGGCGGGCCAATAGGAGCAGTAGAGCGCGAGAGCAACGCTGAAAATGGAGTAGATGCTCATATCGCCGATCCCGGCGAACGTGAAAATATAGCTGAAGAGCCGCCAGACCTGTCCGTGAGCGATGGCCTGAGGGTCGAAGGACAGCGCGCTGTACAGGCTCAGCGGTGTCCCGAACTGGGAAAGAAAATAGACCAGCGCGTTGCCGATGCAGATCCACAGCATGAGATTCGGGATTCCCTTATTCCGGTTGTTGTTCAGAAACCGGTGGTAGGAATAGTTGAGTTTGCTCAATCGGATCCCTCCTTTATTACCGCTATTGTAGCGTAAAACCATGGGCTTGTCCAGCAACAAAGTGTGAATTTTAGAAGACGTTGCAAAAAAACCGGCGCTGTGGTATGATAACAGCAGAAAAAACAGAAAATTCGACTGGCCGCAGGCCAGAAACGGAGGAAATCACCATGAGCCATGTCCGCGATATGTCCCTTGCCGAGTCCGGCCGGATGAAGATCCGCTGGGTGCAGGATTTTATGCCCGCCCTTGTGGCGATCCGTGCGCGCTTTGAGCGCGAAAAGCCCTTCGCCGGGAAGAAGATCACCATTTCCATCCACATGGAGGCCAAAACGGCCTTCCTCGCGCTCTGCCTTGCGGCAGGCGGCGCGGAGGTGCATGCCACGGGCTGCAATCCCCTGTCCACGCAGGACGACGTGGCGGCGGGCCTTGCGTCCATGGGCGTGGAGACCTATGCCATGCACGGCGTGAACGCAGCGGAATACCGCGGCCTGCTCGTCGAGGCGCTCTCGTGCTGCCCGGATCTCATCATCGACGACGGCGGCGACCTGCTGGACCTGCTGAGCGGGGACTATGCGCATCTGGGCAAAAATCTGCTCGGCGGCGCGGAGGAGACGACGACCGGCATCCATCGCCTGCACGCCCGCGCCCGCGCCGGGGTGCTGCCCTTCCCGATGATGAACGTCAACGATGCGAAGTGCAAGCATTATTATGACAACAAGTACGGCACGGGCCAGTCCGTGTGGGACGCCGTCATGCACACGACGAACCTGCTCGTCGCGGGCAAGACCGTCGTTGTCGCGGGCTACGGCTACTGCGGACGCGGTGTGGCCATGCGCGCAAAGGGCATGGGCGCGAACGTTATCGTCACGGAGATCGACCCCATTAAGGCGCTCGAGGCCTCCATGGACGGCTGCCGTGTCATGCCCATGGACGAGGCTGCCCCGCAGGGCGACCTGTTCGTCACGACGACCGGCTGCCGCGACGTGCTGACGCGCAGGCATTTCGAGGTCATGAAGAATAACGCCTTCCTCTCGAACGCGGGCCATTTCAACGTAGAGGTCGACTGCGAGGCGCTGGCGGATATGGCGGTGCGCGTCTATCCGCGCCGGCAGGATATTACGGGCTATGAGCTGGCGGACGGCCGCACGCTGAACCTGCTGGCCGAGGGCCGCCTGGTGAATCTGGCCTCCGGCAACGGCCATCCGGCCGAGATCATGGACACGAGCTTCTCCGTGCAGGCGCTGGCGCTGGAGTATCTGCTGCACCACGCCTCCGAGCTGGGCAGGCAGGTCTATGACATCCCGGAGGAGATCGACCGCGAGGTCTCGCGGCTGAAGCTGCATGGCGCGGGCCTGCGCATCGACACGCTGACGCCGGAGCAGGAGGCCTATCTCAGCGGCTGGCAGGTCTGAGCCGATGGAGCTGTATTTCAAGCAGCGTCTGCTGTCTTTTTTTGATAGCTTCGATATCTACGATGAGGACGACAACGTCGTCTACACCGTCGAGGGTCAGCCCGCGTGGCTCCACAAGCTGCACGTTCTGAACGCCGCGGGCGAACATATCGCCACGGTGCGGCAGGAGCTGTCGCTGCTGGCGAGCTTCGAGCTTCTGGTGGGCGAGCAGAGCATCGGCTGCGTGGAGCAGAACTTCTCTCTGCTGCGCTCGTCGTTCACGCTGGACTGCTATGACTGGGACATCGAGGGCGACGTGTTCGGCCTGGACTACAGCATCACGGCATCGGACGGCCGGAGCGTGGCGGCATTTTCCAAGGAGCTGTTCCACTGGACGGATACCTACCATCTCTCCGTCCCGCGTGAGGAGGATGTCCTTCCGGCCCTGCTGATCGTGCTGGCCATCGATGCGGCGCGCTGCCGCCGCGGCGGGTGACGCGAATCCGTATAATACGATATAATACGATCCCCCTGAAGCCTGCGCTGCTTTCAGCACGGCTTCGGGGGAATCGTGATTTTTTGGGCTGTGCGGATCACCGGCCGTCCTTGATGCGGAACAGCAGCCGGACAACGCGGTAGCGGCGCTTCAGCAGCAGGCGGTAGACGAGGCGCTTGTTGCGGTCGAGGCGCGGCAGGTAGCGATTTTCGCGGAAGTCGGGGAAGTTTTTCTCCATGTAATCGCGGAACTGCCCGAGCAGCTCGCTCTTGCAGTCGATGCGCGCCACGCGCACCGAGGCGGCGATGAGAAGATGGCTGATGGCAAGGAACGTCAGCTCGTCGCGGTAGGCCTCGCGCAGGCCGTGCTCCCCGAACCAGCCGAGAATGTCGTCAAAGGCATAGAGGATCTCCACATTGCGGGCGCAGTTTTTGTTGTTCATCGCGCTGCCCTCGCGCTGGAGATAGTGATAGTAGGCCCCCGGCAGGCGGACGACCTGCTCCGCCAGCGCCAGCACCTTCGTCACGATGCGGATATCCTCATACCAGACCTTCGTGGCAAAGCGGATGCCGCCCTCGGTAAACAGCGTCCGGCGATAGGCACGGTTCCACGGGGCCATGACGCCGAAGAACAGCTGGGGCGCGTCCTTCGTATGCGTGGGAAGATCGGCCGGAAGCTCCTCGTGCAGCTCGCCCGTGACCTTGCCGTCCCGCTCGACGAGCGCGCCGAACAGATAGAGGTCTGCCGGCGTGGCCGCGATGGAGGCGGAAAGGTCCTCCAGCAGGTTCGGTGCGAGCCAGTCGTCGCCGTCGACGAACAGCAGATAGTCGCCCTGCGCCAGCTCGATACCGCGGTTGCGCGCCGCGCCTGCGCCGCCGTTTGGCTGCTGCAGGGCGCGCACCTGATTCGGGTGCGAGGCCGCATAGCGGTCGCAGATCGCGCCGCTGCCGTCGGGCGAGCCGTCGTCGATCAAAAGAAGCTCAAAATCCTGACACGTCTGGGCCAGAATGGAGTCCACGCATTTTTCCAGATACTCCTCGACCCGGTAGACCGGGATGATGATGCTGAACTGCGGCATAGTGCTTCCTCCGTTTCATTTGGATCATGCCCCTATTATATCCGCTGGCGTCTGCTTTTGCAAGTCCTCAGACGAGCAGCGGCTGGAGCTGCTCGCCGTGCAGCGCGGCCTCGGCCGCCTCCGGCAGCAGGGAAAAATGCGCGACAAGGCTGGCGGGCTTTCCGGTCGGGCTGTCCTGCCCGAAGGGGACGAAGTAAAAATGACGGCGGGCCAGCAGCGCACCCAGATTCGCGGCGCTGCCGGACAGGCCGTCGTTCGTGGAAACGGCCAGCAGCACGGGGCGGCCGTTGCGCAGGTGCGCCTTGCAGGCAAAGCTGACGGGCGAGTCGGCGATGCCGTTTGCAAGCTTGCCGAGCGTGTTGCCCGTGCAGGGCGCGACGATCAGCAGATCGAGCAGGCGCTTCGGGCCGAGCGGCTCGACCTGTGCCAGCGTGTGCAGCGGTTCCGTGCCGCACAGCGCCGTGACCTCCGCCCGGAAATCCGCCGACGCGCCGAAGCGGGTGTCCGTCTCCCACGCGGCGTCCGAAAAAATAGGGACGACCGTATATTGCGCTGTCAGGGCGCGCAGGGCGTCAATGGCCTTTCGGAATGTGCAGAACGAGCCGCACAGGGCAAAGCCGACAGTCGGTCTCATGCTGGGAACGCTCCTTCCTGTTCGAGAATTGCGGCGGCATAGGCCGCGCCCGCACTTGCGGGACAGAATCTTCCGGGCAGGCCCGGCGCGTCGATGCGGGTGACATCCGTCCGCGTGCAGGCCGGGATACCGCCCGGCGCGGAGGCCAGCTCCACCAGCAGGCAGCCGGGCAGAAGCGCAGCGAGCTGGTCCTGCGTCAGCACAGGAGCAGGCACGGTGTTGAACACAAAGTGATAGGAAAGACCGCGGGCATAGCGGCCCGTTTCGTCGGCTTCCAGCCCGAACGCTTCAGCCATGGCGCGGTCGGACGGCCTGCGCGCTGCGACGGTCACGCGGGCGGAAAGGCCGTGCAGCTTGTTTGCCAGCACGCGGCCGATGTGCCCGTAGCCGATGACAAGGCAGGGCGCGCCGTGCAGCCGGTACGGGCTGTGCAGCACGGCAAGGGCGATGGCGCCCTCGGCTGTCGGCACGGCGTTGTGCGTTGTCAGCGGCTCTGTGCCGAAAAGCTCGACAGGCTCCGCGCCGCAGTCGAGCAGGGCCTGCCGCAGCGGGCGGAGCCCGCCGCCATAGACCCGCGTACCGCGGCGGCAGCAGGCGAACACGGCGGTACGCTCCGGTGCGGCGGTCCCGCGCAGGCGCTCGCCCTGCAGGGCGGGAAACGGAAGAATGACAAAGTCGGCGGGAGCCGGGAGCGCCTCAGGCATGCCGGGCACGCCGCAGCAGCGGACCTCGAGCCCGGCGTCCAGCAGGGCCTGTGCGGCCCAGCGCTGGCGCTCGTCTCCGCCGAGCAGAAAGCAGGTTTTGGACATGGCAGCACCTCCTACCCTCATCCTATGCAATTTTTGCGGTTTCGGTGAAAAAAAGTTGTCAATTGCGGTCGGACTTGCTATAATAATACAGTATGTCGAAAAAGTCCCTTCGGGATTTTTCCGCCGGACTGCATTCAAAATTGTAAAATAGAACTTTGTAAGATTATTTTGCAGTTTTTCGGCTGCGGCGGGTGATCAAACGCGAAAGGATACCCTGACGGTTTCCTTTCACACGTTTCCTCCCTCCGTAACTTTTGGCTGGACAGGGTTTCCGAAAGCCTGTATAATAATATTTTGCTTTCAAGAGATGAGAGAGAAAGGAGCGGGCGAGCATGGAGCGGCATGGCTTTGTTCATGATATGCTGGACGTTAAGGTCCTGATCTTATATATTATGGCGCGGGTCGCCTATCCCGTCGATCTGCAGAAGATCTATGAGCTGTCCTATCAGGATGACGGCCTGAGCTATTTCGACGTGGCGGAGGCCGTGCCGCAGATGATCGAGTCCGGCCATCTGGAGCGGGTCGACGGCGAGCGTTATGTCATTACGGAAAAGGGGCGCGAGGCCGGCTCCGTGACGGAGGATTCTGTGGCCTATCCCGTCATGCAGCGGGCACGCGCGGCCGTGGAGCGCTATAACCGCGACGTGCGGCGCAGCAGCTTTGTCAAAACGGAGATCAGGCAGCGCGAGTGCGGCGATTTTACCGTGCAGATGAGCCTGAACGACGAGGTCAGCGACCTTTTGCGGCTGGAGCTGATGGCCCCGACGCAGAAGCAGGCGCACCGTCTGGCGGGGGCGTTTTCCCGCAATGCCGAGACGATCTACCGCCTTGTGATGGATCAGCTTCTCTCGGAGGAAAAGGAAAACTCCTGAAAAATACAGCTTGCTGCAGGGCCCGGACGGGGCTTAGCAGCAAGCTTATTTTCGCTACTTGCATGTTTCGGCAAAAGGTGGTATAATCATACCAGCAGATCCCCAATCGGCCCAATCAAGAAAGGAGCGACTTCGAATGAAATTCCAGTTCACAGAGAAAAAAGTCAGCTTGCCCGAGAGCGTTCATGCCTACGCTGAGAAGAAGGTCATGAAGCTCGAGCGCTTCTTCCGGGATGATGCGGAGGCACTTGTTACCTTCTCGGTCGAGAAGGATCGCAATAAGGCCGAGATCACGGTTCATGCCGCCGGTACCTATTTCCGCGCCAGCGAGGCGACTTCCGATATGTATGCATCCATCGATGCTGCGGTCGCCACGATCGAGCGCCAGATCCGCAAGAACAAGACCCGCCTGGCCCGCCGCCTGCGGCAGGATGCCTTCGTCCGTCAGCCGGATGTCACGTCCTTCGCGCCGGAGCCCGAAGAAAATACCTTTGAGATCGTCCGCACAAAGCGGTTCCCCATGAAGCCCATGACGCACGAGGAGGCCATATTGCAGATGGAGCTCCTGGAGCACAGCTTCTTTGCCTTCAAGGATGAGGAGAACGACGGCGCGTTCGCCGTGGTCTATAAGAGAAACGACGGCGGCTACGGCCTGATCGAGGACGTCCAGTAAGTCTGCTGCATAAATAAACTGATGCCGGGAGCGAAAGCTCCCGGCATTTTTGTCATTTCAGCGCATTGGCACGGGCAAATTTGCTCAGCGGCTCCCAGCGCAGGTTATACTGCTTCGCCAGCCGGTCGGCAAGGGCCTTTGCGGCGTCCGGCGCGCCCTCCTTGCTCTCCAGCTCGACCTCGGCAAATGGAAGCTCCTCCGTTTTGCCGTGCAGCACGCCGCAGTCGCACGCCAGCTCGGCGCGGCTGCCGTCTGCCAGACGGAGCATGACGCTGCGGCGCAGGAACCGCGCGCCGCACACGGGGCGCAGCGGCGCTTCGCCGTAGAGCTGCAGCAGCTGCCGCGGCGCGCCGAAGTCCAGCAGCCATTCGATGGCGGCGTCGTCCACCGCCCGGGCCTCGACCTCCCATTCGCCGCGGGCGAACGGCTCCGGCTGGGGCGTCTTGACGCAGACGACGCTGCGGCTGCCCTCCTGACGGCGGCGGAGCGTCCAGTGATTTGTGCGGAACGCATTCGTCTCCGTGTCAAAATAGGTCGTTTCCATCGGCGTGCACACGATGGGGCCCTCCATCCGCGCGGCCGTTTCGGGGTCGCCCAGCAGACAGTCCAGAATGGCGTCGTTTGCGGCGGCCAGCTTGAATTCCAGTTCCTTACCCATATTTATCACCTCAATGGCAATATTATACACGGTTTCCGGAAGCCGCACAAGTTTTTCCCGGAAAAATTTCCGCTCCGATTTCCCGACAAAACTCTTGCGCCCTGCGTGCTAAAATCGGGACAAATCGTTCGGCAGCGCGGCGGCTCGGCCTTCTCCGCGCACCGGAGAGGGGAGGAGCTCATGAAAAAGTCCGGTTCTCAGCAGCTTCTGGCGAAACAGCGGCTGCCGCGTGCGTCCGTCCGGCTGCACGGGCTCGGGGAGTGCCTGCTGCTGCTCGGGAGCGGCTTCCTGACGGCCGGGGCGCAGATCGGCGGGCTGGCCCTGCCGCTCGGGGCCTGCCTGACGGCCTCACTCCCATTTGGGAGGCGGTCTCTGTCGGCGGCGCTCGGCGCGGCGGCGGGCTATGCCCTGCTGTGCGAGCCTGCCATGGCGGCCGAGCGCATCGCGCTGACGGCCCTGCTGCTGGCGGCGATCGTGGTGTTTCAGGGCACGGCGCTCCCGGCGACGCGGTGGTTCCTGCCTGCCATGGCGGCCGGAACGGCCCTTGTGCTCGGCAGCCTGCAGGTCTTCGGCGGGAACGGTGGGTGGCGGCCCGCCCTGCAGTGGCTCACGGTCAGCGCGGCGGCCGGTGTGGGGACGGCCGTCCTGCGCTGCGGGACCGGAGCGGGAGAGCGGGGGCGGCCGCTGTATTTTGCGGCGCTGCTGAGCGGGCTGAGCGGCCTGACGGCGCTCGGTCTGCCCTTTGATCCGGGCCTTATCGGGGGCTGCGCCATGGTCTACGGCGCGCCGGAGCTGTCGGCCGTGTGCGCTGCCGCTGCGGCGCTCGGCCTGACGGGAAATCTCGGCTGGAGCGTGACGGCGGCTCTGCTGCTGCCTGCCGTGACAGCGCGGGTCGTGCGCAGCGATCTTGCCCGTGCGCTGCTCGGCGGCGCGCTGTGCTGCGGCGTTTTGTGGCTGGGCGGTGTGGGGTCGCCCGCCGCATTTGCCGCCGTCGGCATCGGCATACCGCTCGGACTGTGGCTGCGGCGGACCGGTGCGCTCCGGGCCTCCGGCCCCGCCGCGGCGGAGGAGCTGGCCGCGCGCCGCATGGGGGATGCGGCGCAGGTGCTCGAGCTGCTGCAGGCTCAGCTCCCGGTGCAGGAGCGAGGCCTGAGCGAGGCGGACAGCGTCTATGACGGGGCGGCGGAGCGCATCTGCCGCTGCTGCGCGCGCTTCCACCGCTGCTGGCAGCACAATGCCCGCCAGACCTATGATGCGCTCGAGCAGGCAGCCGGGCGGCTGCTGCAGCGCGGCAAGGCGGAGGCTGCGGACTTCCCGGCGGAGTTCCGCGAGGGCTGCTGCCATTTTGACGGCTTCCTTGCGGCGCTCGATCAGGAGCTGGAGAGCATGCTCTACCGCCGCCGCTACCGCGTGCAGCTGCAGGAGAGCCGGGCGCTGCTGTCTGAGGAATTCGGCTGCGTGGCGGAATATCTGCGCCGGATGCAGGCCGAGCTTGGCGCGCCGCAGCCCGATGCGCCGCGCTACCGCGCCGTGACGGGCATCTGTACGGCCGGGCGGCACGGGGCCGCCGCGAACGGCGACCGGGGCGCCTGCTTCCCCGGCCCGCGGAACGATTACTATGTGCTGCTGTGCGACGGCATGGGCACGGGGGAGCCTGCCGCCGGACTGAGCGCGGACTGCGTGCATCTGCTCGGCGACCTGCTGCGCGCAGGCGTCGCGCCGCTCGATGCGCTGCGCATCCTGAACGGGACCTACCTGCTGCGCGGGGACGGCTGCTTTTCCACCGTGGACCTGCTGCACATCGATCTGACCAGCGGGGAGGCGGAGCTGCTGAAGTGGGGCGCAGCGCCGTCGTACCTGCGCTGCGGGGATACGGTCAAAAAACTGGGGACAGCCTCGCTTCCGCCGGGCGTGGGGGTGGGAGGAGACCACGCGCCGGAGCGGTACCGGCTGTCCCTTCGGGGAGGAGAGATGCTCGTTCTGGTCAGCGATGGCGCGGGAGATGCAGAGAGCGCCGTGGCGGGCTTTGCGGGAGATTCGCCGCGGGAGCTTGCTGCGCTGCTCATCGCAGGCCTTCCGGCAGAGGATGACATGACGGCGGTGGCGGTCGCGCTCGCGCCGCGTGCATCCCGCGATTAAAGGTATCATATTCCGGCAGGATAATCTGTCGAAACAGACGGGCGGGGAAATAATATTTCCCAAGTTCGGTGCGGACGATCCCAAAAATCGATTATTTTCGCGCAGAAACGATCAAATCACACATTTCAGACGAACCCGGCGGGATTTCTGCCGGGTTCGTCTGCTTTTCGTGCGGCCTGTGGTCCTGCCGGTTGACTTCCACCCGCACATGCATTACAATAGAGACTCCCGGCGGGCAACGCCTGCCAATCCGGAATACAGCGAGCAGGGAAATGAAGAGAGAGAAATACGCCGTTTTCACGATCGATGTCGAGGATTTTGCCGACACGGAGTGCGTGGCAAAGTCCGGGCAACGGGTGAGGCGGCACATGCTGGACGGGCTGGATATCTATATCCGCCTGCTGGAACAATATCAAATTCGCGCGACGATGTTTGCCGTCTGCCGGACGGCTCTGCGCGAGCGGGAACGGGTGCAGCGCTATGTTGACCGGGGCCACCGCCTCGCGCTGCACGGGCTGGAGCATGTGCCGCCGTGCGGCATGGACGACGAGCACTTCCGCCGCGCGACGCTCGCGGGCAAGCAGCAGCTTGAGACGGCCTTTCACACGCAGGTCAGCGGCTATCGCGCGCCGTGCTTCGGACTGGACGAGGAAAAGCTCGATATTGTGCGGCAGCTTGGCTTCCGCTACGATTCGAGCCGGATGGACTTCCCGGCCGCGCGCCATGTGAAGCATCTGGACATGACGAGCTACCGCGAGCTGCGCCCCGGCATCTTCCGCAAGGGCGATTTTTACGAGTTCAGCCTGTCGTGCCAGCGCCTGTTCGGGCAGAATTACCCGATCTCCGGCGGCGGTTATGTGCGCCTGGGCAACTGGAGCTTTGTCCTGCCGCTCCTGCGCAGCTATCTGCGCGAAAATGATTTCTATGTGTTCTACCTGCATCCGTTTGAGCTTTCACGGCAGCGCCAGCCGGAGCTGGAGGATCTGAAGCTCTATGACCGCTATTATCTCCACCACGGCCTGCTGACCTACCGCCGGAGGGTCGAGGCTATCATCAGTCTGCTCCGTACACTCGGCTATCGATTTGTCACGTTCGACGAGCTTGCTGAGCGAATGGAGAACAAATCTGAGCGAAAATGAACTTGAACGGAGGAGCCACCATGATACGCGAGACGGAAAAGCGCCTTTTGCCTGGCGCAGCCTGCGCGGTGCTGTTCGTGCACGGCATCCTCGGGTCGCCCGCGCAGTTTGCCCCCTTCCTGCCGCTCGTGCCGCAGGATTGGTCCTTCTGCAATCTGCTTCTGCAGGGGCATGGCGGTGGTGCGCGGGATTTCTCTGCGGCCTCCATGGCGGTCTGGCGGGAGCAGACCCGGCAGGCATTTGCCGAGCTGCGCGCACAGCATGAGACGGTCGTGATCGCGGCGCATTCCATGGGGACGCTGTTTGCCGTGCAGGAGGCCGTGCGTTCGCCGGTCGAGGGCCTGTTTCTGCTGAATGTGCCCCTCCACGTGCACGTCCGTCCCCGCGCGCTGCGCAATGCGTGGCTGAACTACGGCGGCACGCCGAGGGACCCGTGGGGGCAGGCGGCGGTTGCGGCCTATGGCGTGGAGCGGGACCGCAATGTGCTGCACTATGCCGGCTGGCCGCCGCGCTTTTTCGAGCTGTTCGGTGAGATCCGCCGGACACGGCCGCTCGTGCGGCAGCTCGCCGTGCCCTGCCGGGCGTATTTTTCAGAACGAGACGAGCTTGTCTCCGTGCGGAGCGCGCGGGAGTTTTCGGATGTTCCGCAGGCCGTCGTCACGATGCTCCCGCATTCCGGGCACGCCTATTACGAGGCACACGAGGACCTGCCGCTGCTGCAGTGCGGCTTCCGCGCCATGCTGCAGGAATGTGAAAAGAAACGATAATAAATGGCCGGTGCGAATTCTCGCACCGGCCATTGTGATTTCTGGATTATTCCTCGTCTGCCTTCTTGGCGTCCTCGATGATCTTCGCCTGGTTGATCTGCGGGACCTCCTCGTAGCGGACGAACTTGAGGCTGTAGGAGCCGCGGCCCTGCGACATGGAGCGCAGGTCGATGGCGTAGCTGCTCATTTCGCCCATGGGTACCTCGGCCTCGACGATCTGCCAACCGCGGTTGTCGGGATCGGGGTTCATGCCCATCACGCGGCCGCGGCGCTTGTTGAGGTCGCCGATGATATCGCCCATGTTGGCGTCCGGGATGAAGACCTTCAGCTCGCCGATCGGCTCGAGCAGGGTCGGACCGGCGGTGGGCAGGCCTTCCTTGTAGGCGATGCCGGCAGCGGTCTGGAACGCCATATCGGAGGAGTCAACGGGGTGATAGGAGCCGAAGTACAGCGTGGACTTCAGGAACACGACCGGATAACCGGCCAGAACGCCCTTGCCGATGCAGTTGCGCAGGCCCTTTTCGACGGACGGGATGAAGTTCTTCGGCACGCAGCCGCCGACGGTCTCATCGGCGAAGATCATATCCTCGGACTCGCTCTGCGGCTCGAAGCGGATGTAAACGTCGCCGAACTGGCCGTGGCCGCCGGACTGCTTCTTGTGACGGCCGTGGATCTCGACCTTTTTCTTGATGGTCTCGCGGTAGGCGATCTTTGCCGGGCGGAGCTCGGCCTCGACCTTATACTTGCTCAGGAGCTTGGCAATGATGACGCTCAGGTGGATGTCGCAGACACCGGCGATGATCATTTCCTTCGTCTCCGGATCGTTGCCGTAGGTGAAGGAGGCGTCTTCCTCGTTCAGCTTGACGAGACCGGCGGCGACCTTGTCTTCCTGACCCTTCGTCTTGGCGTAGATGGCCATGCGGTAGCAGGGCTCTGCATAGGTCATGGGCTTGATGGTGACGAGCTTGCCGGGCTGGCAGAGCGTGTCGCCGGTGCGGACGGAGGCAAGCTTCGTGAACACGCCGATGTCGCCGCAGCAGACCTTCGCGGTCTTGGCGTTGTCCTTGCCCTTCGGGAAGAACGTGTTGCCGAGCTTTTCGTTGTCGCCGGTGCGGGCGTTAACAACGGTCATGGTGTCTTCGATGCTGCCGGAGAGGACCTTGAAGTAGGAGTTCTTGCCGTACTGGTCAGCGACGGTGTTGAACACGAACGCGGTTGCGGGGCCGTCGGGATTCAGCGGGAACTCGGACTCCTTGCCTTCCTCGTCGACGCGGACGGCGGGCTTGCCCTCCAGCGGGGACGGCGCAAAGCGGACGAGGTTGTCCAGCAGGGCGGCGGTGCCGAGGCCGTTCATCGCGCAGCCGCAGAAGACCGGCGTGACGGAGCGCTGACGGATGCCTTCCTTGATGCCCTTGAGCAGCTCTTCTTCGGTGAACGGCTCCTCCATGAAGAACTTCTCCATGAGGGCTTCGTCGGTCTCGGCGACCTGCTCATTCAGCTCGGCCATGTACTCTTCGATCTTCTCTTCCGCCTCGGCGGGCAGAGCGATCTCCTTGCCGGAGACGTCGTAGGCCTTCTTGGAGACGAGATCGACAACGCCGACGGCCTCTTCGCCGTGCAGGATCGGGAACGTGAAGGGGATGACGGAGGCGCCGAAGATATCGCGCAGGGAGTCGAACGTATTGAAGAAGTTCGCATGCTCCTCGTCGAGCTTCGAAACATAGAACATTGCGGGCAGACCGGCGTCGGCCAGGGATTTCCAGCCCTTCTCGGTGCCGACGGCGATGCCGGACTTCGCGGTCAGGCAGATCAGGCCGGCATCCGCAACGCGCAGGGACTGTACGATCTCCGCAGCAAAGTCAAAGTAGCCGGGGTTGTCCAGCACGTTGAGCTTGCAGCCGCCGAATTCGACGGGGATGACAGACGTCTTGATAGAGTACTGTCTCTTCTTCTCTTCGTCATCAAAGTCAGAAACGGTCGTGCCGTCGGCGCGCTTGCCGAGACGGGTGATCGCTTTGGTCACATAAAGCATGCTCTCGCACAGGGCGGACTTGCCGTCGCCGCCGTGGCCCAGCAGAGCAAGGTTGCGGATATCCTTCGCAGTGTACATAGTTGAAAACTCCTTTCTAAACAGCGCAGAGGCCAAGATGCCCTCCCGCTGCGGGCGGCATATCGATTCCGTGCCACAATTGAATTTATTATACACGATTTCCCAGCGTTTTTCAATTATAATTACAGAATTGTGAAAAGTGCACGAATAATATTACTTGCCTTTGTGCAAACAAGCCAAAAATTCAGAGTCTTTGCAGAATACCGGACAGAAAACCGGCCACAAGTGCCCAGATGAGCTGGAACGCGGCAATGTGGAACGGCGAAACGGCGGCCGCCGAGCCCCAGTAGAGCAGCAGCGCGCACAAGCAGAGCCCCAGAATGCCGGACAGCAGGCTCAGGACCGTGGAGAAGCGCGTTGTGCTGCGCAGCGTCTGCGCGGCGGCCACGGCCGAGGCGAAGGCCCCGAACGTCTCCTTGGCGATGAGCGCGCCCTGCGTGTCCGCCTCGCCGCCGACGGCCTCGGACAGGCGCAGCCGCTCGGAGTAGACGGGGAAGGCGATGCCGCCGACGGCCAGCTCATAGCGTGCCGCGAGCAGCTCCGGCGTGATGAGAAAGTCGCGCGTGGCGAGGATGACGGAGTTGCCGGGATTGGCCAGCAGGGCGCGCAGCCCGGCGCGGGTCGAGGCGCTCGGCTTGTATTTCACGGCAAAAATTCCGGCCAGCTCACCGTTGACGGACACATAGACGGCCTGCCGCACGCGCGCGCCGTCGGACATGTGCACGCCCATGCTGCGCATGAACGGCAGCGAGCCGACAAGGACGACGTCCTGCCCAATCTGCGCGCCGATGCCGCCGCCGTCATAGCAGCGATAGGCGTCCGCGCGGCAGCGGCGGCCGAACTGGGCCTGCAGAAGCCGGTCGAACAGGGCGGCGAGGGGATCCTGCGCCGCCTCGAGCGCGGCAAGCGCATAGGACAGCACCTGCCCGGCGGGCAGCGTGCCGTAGAGCTTCATGCCGCTGGAGGTGATGTTGTTCGCGGGGAACACATCCTCGTCGCGGAGGATGACGGTGTGCTTTCCGCCGAGCACGCGGGCTCCATGCCAGCCGCACAGGGCCGCGCCGAATGAGGCCAGCCGCCGTGCCAGCGCGGAAAACGGCCGCGCGAACGACAGCATGGCGGCGCAGGGCGTCGCGCCGAGCAGCAGGATGAGCCAGCAGCGCACAAAGCCCATCGGGCCAAGGCGCGACAGGGCCAGCGCGGCGAGCAGCGTGCCGGGCAGGGCAAGGAGCGTGTAGATCCGGAAGGTGCGCGCGGCGGGGTCCGGGTCGGAGAGATGACGCATAAAGTCGCGGGTATCACCGGGCGCGCAGCGCAGGCCGTCCTCGTTTGGCAGGAGCTGCGGCACATGGCGCACGCCGAGCGGCCGGTCAAAGCCGCAGACGGCCCGCAGCGTGCGGGTCAGGCCCTCGCGCTCGCGCGTCAGGGCGTGGAGCAGGCCGAACAGCACAAGGGCTGCCGGGGCGGCGTAGCCCGGCGTTCCGGCGGAGAGCTGCTGCACGCTGTCCAAAAGCGCCAGCACACACAGCACGGCCCCCGGCGTATAGAGGCTCGGGTGCACGAGATCGCGCACGCCCTGCCACAGGGCGTCGGCCGACAGCAGCATCTGCAGGCCCAGCAGCGCCGCCGGGAGCAGCAGCTGCAGCTTTCCGCTCAGGAACGGCAAAAACTGCAGCGAAAACTGCCCGTAGCACACGAGCAGAAGCTGCACCAGCATCAGAAGTCCGCTGACCGTCAGGCGGGCGCGCCGCCCGCCGAGCCCGGCGCTGCACAGCTGCAGGGCCTGCTGCGGCGTGGGCGGCTCCGGCTCCGGCTTCGGCCGCTCAACGATCTGCACGGGCCGCTTTTTTGCCTTCGGCTTCGGCGCGGGAGCGCTGCGCTCCGGCCGCGGCGGACGCCGGTCCGGCACGGGACGGAACACGTGCACGCGCTCCGGCTGCGGTTCCGGCGGAGAAGCCTGCTGCGGCTCCGGCTGCACCGGTTCCGGTTCCGGGATCGGCTCCGGCTCGGGCACCGGCTCCGGGATCGGCTCCGGCTCGGGCACCGGCTCCGGGGTCTGCTCCGCCTCCTGCGGCGCGCCGAATTCGGCCATGATCTCCTCGAGCGTATATTCCGGCTCTGACTCAGCCGGGAACTGCGCATTATTCAGTTGTTCCGGCTGACGGTGGTTCATGGATTATCCTCTCTGGCGAACGGCCTCATACAGCAGCACGGCGGCGGCCGTCGAGGCATTCAGGGATGAAATGTGGCCCTTCAGGGGAATACTGACCTTAAGATCGCAGCTCTCTGCGACAAGGCGGCTCATGCCGCTGCCCTCGTTGCCGATGACGATGGCGGCCGGGCCGCGCAGGTCCGCGCCGGTGAGGGTCGTGTCGCCGTCGGCTGCCGTGCCGAACACCCAGATGCCGCGGGCCTTCAGGTCGCGGATCGTGGCGACGAGGTTCGCAACGCGGGCCACGGGCATATATTCGAGCGCACCGGCCGAGGCCTTGCCGACGACGGCCGTCAGGCCGACGCTGCGGCGGCGGGGGATGATGACGCCGTGCGCGCCTGCGCATTCTGCCGTGCGGATGATCGCGCCGAGGTTGTGCGGGTCGGACAGCTCGTCGCAGATGACGAGCAGGGGCGCCTCGCCCTTTTCCTGCGCGGCGTTCAGCATATCGTCGACCGTGGCATAGTCATGGGCGGCGACGGCAGCCATAATGCCCTGATGCGCGCCCGTGGGGCTCATGTCGTTGAGCTTGCGGCGGTCGACGCGCACGACGACGGCGCCGCTTTCCTTTGCCATGGCGGCAAGGCGGCCGAGCGCACGGTCCGTGTCGCCGTCGGCCAGAAATACCTTGTTGATGGTGCGGCCGCTGCGCAGCGCCTCGGTGACGGCGTTGCGGCCCTCGATCATATCCTCAGGCAGCGATTCCTGCGCGGCCTCGCTCGGCTTTCTCGGCTCTTTGGTATATTCTTTCATGGATGCCTCTGCTTTCCGGCGCACGATACGCCTTTTGCGATTTCATTACCTTGGGAAGCTCTGAATCAATCATCTGCGGCGGATGCCGGAGCTTTTTCGTCAATCCATCGGTATGGAAAGTTTGTGGTATTGCGCAGCCGTTGGCGGCTTTGCCGCCTTACGGATGCGGCATGCCCCTTGCGGGTACACAAAGTACAACTGCACTTTTCATACCTCGCCTTGCCAAAAAATCTCTCGCCATCCACTCTTGCTGATTGAATCAGAACTTCCCTATATTATAGCAAAGAATCGCGCCGGAGACAACACCGAGAATCGTCGGACCGGCGCGAAACGGGCCGAAATCCGGACAAAAATCCAAATTCACAGAAAATTTACAGCACATTTTGCAGTGAGAATTGCAGAAAGCACCAAAATATGGTATGATGCAGGAGAAGCGAAAGGAGGCCGATTCCATGGCGAATCAAAGCCCGCAAAACAGACCAAACGGAAATAATAATAATGATAACCGCAACGGCGACCGCCGCAGATTTTCCATTCTGACGATCTTGATCATTGCCGTTGCCGTGACACTGCTGTTCAACAGCCTGCTCAGCAATGTGTTCTCCGCCGGAGAGAAGCAGGTCACCTATGATGCCTTCCTCAGCGCAGTGGAGAGCGATGCCATTTCGCAGGTCGAGATCCAGTCCGACCGCATCCAGTTCCTGCGCCGGGATGAGATGGCCCTGTCGAAGTCACAGCGCACCGTGTATTACACCGGCCTGCTGCCCAATGTGGATCTGACGTCCCTCATTTCGACGCTGGAGGACAATCAGGTGGAGTTCAGCGGCGAGATCGTCGAGAACAGCACGTTCACGTTCCTGTTCTCGTGGGTGCTGTTCCCGCTGCTGATGCTGGCGCTGCTCAGCCTGCTCATGCGCTTCATCATCTCGCGCAGCGGCGGCGGAGCCGGCGGCTTCGGTGCCATCGGCAGCATCGGCAAGAGCAAGGCCAAGGTCTATATGGAAAAGGAGACCGGCGTGACGTTCCGCGATGTCGCCGGTCAGGACGAGGCGAAGGAATCGCTCGTCGAGATCATCGATTTTCTGCACAATCCGCAGAAATATGCCGCCATCGGCGCAAAGCTGCCGAAGGGCGCGCTGCTCGTCGGCTCCCCCGGCACCGGCAAAACGCTGCTGGCCAAGGCCGTGGCGGGCGAGGCCCGTGTGCCGTTCTTCTCCATCTCCGGCTCAGACTTCGTGGAAATGTTCGTCGGCGTCGGCGCGAGCCGCGTGCGCGATCTGTTCCAGGAGGCCAGCAAGGTCGCCCCGGCTATCATCTTTATCGATGAGATCGACGCCATCGGCCGCAGCCGTGACAGCCGCCTCGGCGGCAACGACGAGCGCGAGCAGACCCTGAACCAGCTGCTTGCCGAGATCGACGGCTTCGATTCCTCAAAGGGCGTCGTGATCCTTGCGGCGACGAACCGCCCAGAAATTCTCGATAAGGCCCTGCTGCGCGCGGGCCGCTTTGACCGCCGCATCATCGTTGACCGCCCGAATCTGGAGGGGCGCTACCAGACCCTGCTCGTCCACACGCGCAACATCCGCCTTGCCGAGGACGTCGACCTCAAGAAGATCGCACAGGCCACGGCGGGCGCAGTCGGCGCGGACCTTGCCAACCTCGTCAACGAGGCGGCGCTGCGCGCCGTGCGCATGGGCCGCCAGACCGTGAACCAGGAGGACCTGCTGACGTCGTTCGAGGTCGTCATCGCGGGTACCGAGAAGAAGGGAACCGTTCTGACGGACATCGAAAAGCGTATTGTGGCCTATCACGAGGTCGGCCATGCGCTCGTGGCCGCGCTGCAGAAGCACACGCAGCCCGTTTCCAAGATCACCATCGTCCCGCATACGTCCGGCGCGCTGGGCTACACCATGCAGATGCCGGAGGAGGAGAAGTACCTCAATTCCCGCGACGAGCTGCTCGTGGCGCTGCGCACCATGCTCGGCGGCCGCGCCGCAGAGCAGACTGTGTTCGGCATTGAGACGACCGGCGCGTCGAACGACATCGAGCGCGCGACGGATCTGGCACGCAAGATGGTCATGCAGTACGGCATGAGCGACCGCATCGGCCTCATGGCGCTGACGACGAAGGGCAACGAGTACCTCGACGGCCAGTCCTACACCGACTGCGCCCAGACGACGGCCGCCGCCGCGGACGAAGAGGTCCGCAAGCTCCTGAACGACAGCTACGATCAGGCCAAGAAAATTCTGACCGAAAACCGCGGCCTGCTCGACGAGGTCGCCCTGTATCTGCTCCAGAAGGAGACCATCACGGGCGACGAGCTCATGCAGTATGTCGATGCCGACAAGCGCCTGCGGGGGTCCAAGCAGGAGACCCTGCCGGAAGCGGAGGCGTAAGCCATGGATCTGGCTTCCATCAAGAAATTTTTTGCATCCCTGACGCTGCAGAAGCTCGTCCCGGTCATCCTCATCGTCGTGATCGGGCTTCTGCTCGTCAAGCTGCTGCTGAAGCTGTTTGACCGCGTGCTCGAACGTTCCCGGCTGGAGCGGACGATGTTCTCGTTCCTGCGGGCGGCCATGCGAACCCTGCTCTATACCATCCTCGTGCTCGTGGCGGCAAGCTCCCTCGGCGTGGACGTCACGTCGCTCGTCGCCATCCTGAGTGTCGTCTCCCTTGCCATTTCGCTTGCCGTGCAGAACGCGCTTTCCAACGTTGTCGGCAGTGTGACGCTCCTGACGACGCACCCGTTCCACGTCGGCGACTTTGTGGAGATCGGCAGCGACAGCGGCACCGTGGAGGAGATCAGCGTTTCGTATACGAAGCTCGCCACGGTCGACGGCAAGCGCATCTACATCCCGAACAGCGATGCCGCCTCGGCGCGCATCTGCAACTATTCCGTCGAGGGCCGCCGCCGCGTGGACCTGTATATCGGCGTGTCGTATGACGCCCCGGCGGAGAAGGTCCGCGAGGCCCTGCTCGCCGCAGCGCAGCATCCGAAGGCACTGCAGGACCCCGCCCCGCTGGTCGTGCTGAACAACTATCAGGACAGCAGCATCCAGTACCTGCTGATGCTGTGGACCGCAAGCGGCGACTACCTCGACGTGCGCTTTGCCGTGAACGAGGCTGTCAAGCGTGAGCTGGACGCCCGCGGCATCGCCATCCCCTACCCGCAGCTCGATGTGCACTTTGATCCGCAGATGCGGAACACCTGATATCCTGATATATAGTCAGAGCAGCGGCGCGCCGGCAGGCTTCCGATTTTG
>ENA-OWOV01000155-OWOV01000155.1-gut-metagenome-genome-assembly--contig:-NODE-155-length-27322-cov-4.017324_pt1 | contig 27322 bp, 15 predicted proteins | sample MGYA00248247_ERZ651799 | MGnify/ENA primary metagenome ERZ651799 (study PRJEB26908, sample SAMEA4031712) | gut metagenome | biome: gut; feature: normal infant; material: stool | place: China | collected 2015...
CCGGTGTCTGGAAACTATAAGAGTCTTTTGAGCGCGTTTTTTCTCAACGGATGTCATGCTGTACGCAAGGCTCTTCTAACATATTATTCCGCTTGGCCGTTGAAGCTGAAAATGTCCGGGCCCCTCATCTGTGAAAATATGGCCTGTGTCATACATAGGGTGTTTTATGAGTGTAGGTCAGGAAATATAACAAATTTTGTAATTTAATGATTTTTAGTAACGCATGGATAATAAAATAAAGCTTGTTCCTGTATTTTTGTAGAAAAGTTATGCGGGGGTGAATGACAATAGAAATATGAACACTTTTGTTCGTAGAAGCTTCTATCCTTCATGCGGGCGGTCTTTCACGGCTGGCCCGGAAATGATGAAACAATAGATACCGTCATGTTTGATCCAAATCAAAAACCCGATACAGCCCGGGCAGAAAATTCCATTTTCGGCTCTCCGGAAGCAGACAACCTCCTGCCCAAGGATCAGTTCCCGGATTACGCCATGCGTGCGGAGGACGCCTTCCAGTTGGTGTCCGATGAATTGATGCTGGACGGCAATGCCCGCCAGAACCTTGCCACCTTCTGCCAGACGTGGGATGAAAAGCAGGTCAGGATGCTGATGAATATCAGCATTAACAAGAATATGATCGACAAGGATGAATATCCCCAGACAGCCGCTATTGAAATGCGCTGTGCTGCCATCATTGCCAACCTTTGGAACGCCAGCCAGGATGAAAAACCCATCGGCTGTTCCACCATCGGTTCCAGTGAAGCGTGCATGCTCGGGGGTATGGCCGCCTTGTGGCGCTGGAGAGCCCGTCAGAAAGCTGCCGGCAAACCCACTGACAAGCCCAACCTGGTATGCGGGCCCGTCCAGATCTGCTGGCACAAGTTCTGCCGCTACTGGGACATTGAAATGCGTGAAATCCCCATGTCACCCGGAAAATGGAAGATGGATGTGGACAGCATGCTGGAACAGATTGACGAAAACACCATCGTGGTGGTTCCCACGTTTGGCGTGACCTACACGGGCGCTTATGAATTGCCGGCGGAAATTGCCAAGGCCCTGGACGATTATGAAGACAGGACCGGCATCAGTGTAGACATCCACGTGGACGGCGCCAGCGGCGGTTTCCTGGCCCCGTTCTGCGCTCCGGACATTGTCTTTGACTTCCGCATTCCCCGCGTCAAGTCCATCAGCGCTTCCGGCCACAAATACGGTCTTGCTCCGCTCGGAGTGGGCTGGGTGGTATGGAGAGACATCGCCGACCTGCCTGAAGGGTTGATCTTCAACGTCAACTATCTTGGCGGTGAAATCCCCAACTTCGCCATTAACTTCTCACGGCCGGCCGGACAGATCATCTGCCAGTATTATGACTTCATCCGTCTGGGCAAGGAAGGGTATACCAACATCCATACCCAGGCCTATGAAGTGGCCAAGTACATTTCAGATGAGGTTTCCAAGCTGGGGCCGTACGAATTCATTTGCACGGGCGATCCGGAAAAGGGCATTCCCGCGGTCTGTTTCTTCATCAAGGACGGAGCCAAGACGAACTATACCCTCTTCGACCTTTCGGACAAGCTGAGAACCCGCGGCTGGCAGGTGCCCGCCTTCACCCTCCCTGCCAATTGCCAGGATACGGTGGTGATGCGCGTGATGGTCCGCCAGGGCTTCACCAAGGACTTGGCAGACCTGTTCCTGGAAGACTTCAAGCGCATGGTTGATTTCTTCGAGAAACACCCGGTCACTTCTCCGATGACTGCGGAAGAAGGCACGGCCTTCCACCACTCCTGATGGAAGCTCCGCAGAATAATTTTTGTTGGATGAATAAGTGTGTGTAAGCGCAGCTCCGCAGTTGTCAAGGTTTGTGCGTGGACCTGGCGGCTGCGGAGTTTTTTTATGCTCCGGCGGCTGCGCCGCAGATGGCGGAAGCGTGATGGAGGCTTCTGTTGCGGATGAACGCGGACTGTTCCGGAACTGTTTCCGAAAGGGGCTTTGTGAGACCTGGCGGACTTTTCCGTTCCCCCTCCGGAATTCGCAGAATGCCGTTTTTCCAAGTTGCTTCGTGAAATCCTGCGCGTTCCCCGTCTTCTTATAAAAAACCGGGCATTTTGTTATTCCTGCGTCTTCCGTTTCGTTTGGGAAAAGGCATGCTTCCGCAAGGTTCCTTGCATCATTCTTTCGGAAGGGTGGGGGGGTGTAGCGCGGGCTACGGATAAATGCGGGGTCCACCTGTTTGAGGCGCCATCTTTACTTGGTGAAAGATTGCTGCGTTTCAAAGTCTGGCGCGTTGGGACAGGCGGGATTGATAAAAACCGTCCTGTTTTTTCATGCCGCCGGGGTGCAGACCCTGCGGAGATTACGGCAGGGGACGGCGCGGAGGCTGTTGATTCCCTGATCCGCTTACATGATGCCGCGTCGCGGACGCATTGCCGGCTGGCAGCGAATGATGGATTCAAAAAAATTGTGCCCGCCGCTTTAACACGATCGGCAAAAAGCAGGGAACAACCCCGGTCAGGAGTCTTCCATCCATCCTCACATCCGGAATGCGGCGGGAGGCGTGGAATGGCGCTTAGCTGATGCAGCGGTAATAGTAATCCACGCGGGAAATGAACCAGGACCATATGAAACCGGGCTTGCCGTTGTCCAGCAGCAGGTGGGGGCAGCGTTTTCCGGTCCAGTAGTAATGCGGCACGACGTTCCGCAGGGGAATATCGTGGGCGTACATATTGTAGGCGGCCAGCTTGGCGGCGCGGTCAAAGGTCTTGACGATGCTCTGTCCCCGCTTTTCGCACATTTCAATGCCGATGGAATACATGTCCCCGGGGCCGCCCCGGTCCGCATGGCGTCCCGTTTCATTCAGGGGGATGTGCTGCATGGCTACATACGGATCCACCGTGTAGTGCCAGTTGCAGCGCAGGGCTCCGTTATTCAGCGCGCGCGCGTGCTGCATGGCGTCTGCGGAAGGGTTTTCCGTGTTGTGCATGGTGATGAAGCGCGGCTTCATCCGGGAAGAGCGCTGCCGGAGAGGGGAAGAGCGGGGCATGAACATCGGCCGGACGTTGCATTCCGCCAGCAGCTGCCGCGGAGAGCGCTTCACCACGGGGACACCGGAGGGCTTGAAGGAAATCATGGGCGCCATTCCGGCTTTGCCGGAGGGTTCCGAACAACTGGTCAGGGCCAGCAGGGCGGCGGCTTCCAGCAGGAAGGTTCTGCGGTCCATGCCCTGGACTTTCTCCAGCATGGGCTGGAGCTGTCCGGAAACACGGGCAAGATAAGTGGCGATGGTGGAAATATTGCTCATACGGCGACCGGGAGGTGGGGGATTTACAGCACGGATGCGGGAAAAGTTTAGTTCACGCTAAGATTCACCTTTCTTCTTTGCAACGAAAAAGTGTGAAAGCTTTAGCTTTGTGCTGAATTCTTCACGCTTTTTGTCATATTGGGCCGTTCAAACCGTTGTTGAGAGCAAAACGGTATCCGGTTCCACGGCGGTGACGGCGTCCGCATTTGCCGGAGACAGGATGAATTCTCCCTGCCGCGCCGTTTTCCCGTCCCAGGACACGGAGCCGCGGAGAACCGTGAAGATGGCGAAGCGGGTGGCGTCCGGCTGGGTGAATCGTTCTCCCTGGTCCAGCCGATATTCCTCCGTGGTGAAATGCGGCATTTCCGTCAGGTAACCGGGCTGCCGGCAGAGCTCCCGGAATTCCGCGATGGAATCCAGCGCCTGTTCCATGTGCAGTTCCCGTCCCTGTCCGGAAGCGTCTGTCCGGTTCCAGTCGTAAAGGCGGTAGGTGGTGTCGCTGTTCTGCTGGATCTCCGCAATGAGGTGCCCGGCGCCGATGGCGTGAACCAGGCCGGCGGGAATGTAAAGATGTTCCCCCTTTTCCAGATGGGTGGAGCGTATCAGTTGCTCCATTTGGCCCGTTTCCGCCGCCCGGCGGATGTCCGAGAGCGTAGCGGTTTCTTCCATTCCTCCGTAAATCAGGGCATCCGGGTCCGCATGCAGCACGTACCATACCTCGTTTTTAACCTCTCCCCGCCGTGCTGCCGCCGTGCGTTCCGGGGGATGCACCTGGACGGAAAGATTTTCACGGGCGTCCAGAATTTTGCAGAGCAGGGGAAAACGCGTAAAACGTTCGTAGCCGGGCCCGAAGAGTTCTTCCCGCCGTTCTTCCCATAGCTGGTGCAGGGGCATTCCTTCCCATTCGCCTTCCCTCACCGTGCTCATGGCTTCCGGACGGTCGCTGATTTCCCAGGCTTCCCCGTAGGCCGTTTCCCGGTCGGGCAGTTCCCGGCCCAGCATGGTTCTCATGTGCTGGCCGCCCCAGATGCGCGGCTGATAGATGGAATGGAATCGAAAAGGCTGCATCGTAATAACGGGAGCGTAGGCCATCTTTTACGGCCGGACAAGTAAAATGCCCGCAGGAGGCCTGCGGGCATGAAGAGAGGGAAATCGGGGAGTTTCCGGTTATTTGATGGATTCCCATACGATGCCGATCTCATCAAACGGCACATATTCCTTGTTCTTGTCCGGTTTCGGCACACCGTAGTTGGTCCGGAACAGGGGCAGGATGGGCGCTCCCGTCTTGGGGTCCTTGCTCATGGGTGCCATTCCCACTTCCTCCAGCAGCAGGGTCATGCCGAATTCGCCGCCGGGACCTTCGCTGACCAGGATTTCAATGGGGTACACCTTGCCTTGCTCCACCGTGAACTGCTTGCCGGCGGCTACGCCGCGCATGGTGTTGTTCCAGTGGCCGGAGGGGCCGTATTTGTAGAACGTGACGGGGGGGACGTTGATGCCCGCGTCCTTGAGTTCCTTCTTCAGGTCGTCGTTGCCGGGCTTGCCTTCCATGGCATCAAGCCATTTGGCGTTGTTCGCCGTCATTTTCCCCAGGGAGGCGGATTCCCAGCCGTAGTCGAATACGTTCTGGTTGTTGAACCGCACTACCAGGTAGTCGTCTCCCAGCCCCACGAAGCGGAACGTGCCGGATTTGGGAGCGCGCACTTTGCCCCGGTAAATGGCAAGCCACTGGCTGGGTTTCACCTTGTCGTCGCATCCGTAGGCCTTGGGCGCGTCTTTGGCGGGAGTTCTGGGAATGTAGAACTGGGCGGCGTACAATTGCTGCGGCGCCTTGTAAAAACGATTCAGCTCCGACTCATTCCAGCCTTTGTTGACAAAGCGGGAAAGAAAGGCGCGGTACTGGTCCATCGTCATGTTGGTGGGCCGTCCGCCGGGCGTCTGCTTGGTATCGTAAAAGGTGCCTACCAGCGTACTTCCGGAGGGCTGGGATGTGCCGAAGGCGGAGGTGGCGTCACCCAGGTCGGGGCCGAAGCCGTCCCCCATGCCCAGAGCGGTTCCTTCTTCCAGCATGACGGGTTCGTCCGGCGGGTCAATGTCGATCTTGGGGAGGCTGACCGGGGCTGCCGCCGCGGCTACCACGACTTTGACGGGAGTTTCCGCATGGGAGGAAGAGGAGGTTTCCCTCTGCACTTCCGGCGGCGGAGGCGTATCCGACGGAGGAGCTTCGTCCGGCGTGATGTAGCCGACGACCTTGGGTTCTTCCGGGGGGGCGATGATGATGGTCAGGGAGTAGAGAATGGCTCCCGCCAGGACGACGGAGAGAATGGATGTCGCCAATGCGGCAATGTAATTTTTCCGCCTTTCCTTGCGCAGGGTTTCCACTGCGTCTTCTGTGGGTTCTATATGAAGGCTCATGCATGTATGATAACATAGGAGCCCCATATGTTGAGTAACATGAGGATAACAAGGATAACATGTCGGTAACAAAAAGGGCGTCTTTGACGCCCCTTCTTCCTTATGGCTTCTCAGCTTTTCCTGCGCTTTCCCGTTTTTCCGGGAGCCAGTGCGATGGCAAGAATGGAACAGACGCCCAGAATCAGGGGGTAATACAGGTATTCCATGATCAGCAGGGGGGAAACCTGGGCGATTCCGGCGGCCATGAGCATCTGGGCCCCGTAGGGAATGACGCCCTGGACCAGGCAGGAAAAGGTGTCCAGAATACTGGCGCTGCGCCTGGGCGGGATATGGAATTTATCGCTGATCTCCTTCGCGATGGGACCCACCGTAATGATGGCGATCGTGTTGTTGGCGGTGCAGAGATTGGCCAGGGAGACCAGGCCGGCGATGCTGAATTCCGCGCCGCGCCTGCTCCGGATGTGGGCCGTGATTTTTCCGATGATGTACGCAATGCCGCCGTTGAAGCGGATCAACGCCAGCACGCCGCCGGCCAGCAGGGTGACGATGATCAGCTCCCCCATGCCGGTCATGCCGCTGCCCATGGCGCGGAACCAGGCCATGAAGGAAAAATACCCCATGCCTACTCCGACAAGTCCCGTGGCGAGCAGCCCCAGTGTCAGAACGGCCATCACGTGGACTCCGGCCAGCGCCGTCACCAGAACCAGCAGGTAGGGGAACACCTTCATCCATTCAATGGGAGCGTCCGCCATGGAGGGGGACTGCACGTTCCATCCGAGCAGGATGTAGCAGGCCAGGGCCAGCAGCGCGGCGGGAAGCACCACCTTTACGTTAGCCCGGAATTTGTCCCGCATGGCGCAGCCCTGCGTGCGGGTGGCGGCGATCGTGGTGTCTGAAATGAAGGAAAGGTTGTCTCCAAAAAACGCTCCGCCCACCACAATGGCCGTCATCATGCCGGTGCTGACCTGCGTGGCGTGCGCCAGCCCCGTGGCTACGGGAGCAAGCGCCACAATGGTGCCCACGGAAGTGCCCACGGAAAGGGAGATGAAGCAGGATGCGATGAAGACGCTGGCAAGCAGCAGATTGTCCGGCAGGAGGCGCAGCGTGAGCTGCACGGTGGCGTCAATTGACCCCATATCCCTGGCGGACTGGGCGAATGCGCCCGCCAGCACGAAAATCCAGATCATCATCAGGATATTCCGGTTGGCTACGCCGGAGGAAAACAGGTCCACCCGTTCCGCCATGCTTTTCCCGCGGGTGATGAGCACGGCCCAGACTGCCGCCGCCGTAAAGGCCACCGTCACCGGAACGGCGTAAAAATCCTGTACGGCTACGGAGATGACCAGGTAAAGCAGGAAGAAAACCAGCAGGGGGCTCAGCGCCCACAGGCTGGGTTTGACGGGCGCCGTATCCTGGCTGTCTGGAAAATGGGTCATGGGGAGTGCGTGCTGCCGGAGATGCTGGGCGGCTTAGTTTCCGGCGGCTTCCGCCTGGTCCAGATACCACCGGTAGATGCGCTCCACGCCTTCTTCCAGCTCCATCCGGTGTTTCCAGCCCAAGGAATGCAGCTTGGAAACGTCCGTCAGCTTGCGCATGGTGCCGTCCGGCTTGTCCGCGTTGAATACCAGTTCTCCCCGGTAGCCTTCCGTGGCGGCTATCAGGCGCGCCAGATCGCCGATGGAGATTTCCTTTCCGGTGCCGATGTTGATATGGCAGTTCCGCACCTCCCGGTCTTCCCCTTTCAGCTGGCTGAAATCCACCTGTTCCATCACGTGGACGCAGGCGTCCGCCATGTCTTCGCTCCACAGGAATTCGCGCAGGGGCGTGCCCGTTCCCCACAGTTCCACGGAACCGGGGGTGATGCCGTATTTGGCCAGCGCGGCCAGGATGGCTTCTTCCGGCGCCGTCCCGTCCACCTGTTCCACAGGCCGCGCGTCCAGGTCTTTCCGGACGGCGTCCCAGTCCCCTTCCATCAGGCGCTTGGCCAGATGAATCTTGCGCACCATGGCGGGCAGCACGTGGCTGTTCTCCAGGTGGAAGTTGTCATTGGGGCCGTACAGGTTCGTAGGCATCACGGCGATGTAGTTGGTGCCGTACTGGAGGTTGAAGCTCTCGCACATTTTCAGGCCTGCGATTTTGGCGATGGCGTAGGGCTCGTTGGTGTATTCCAGCGGGGAGGTGAGCAGGGCGCTCTCCTTCATGGGCTGGGGTGCCTCTCGCGGATAGATGCAGGTGCTCCCCAGGAAGAGGAGCTTGGATACACCGTGCCGGAAACTTTCCCCGATGACGTTCTGCTGGATCTGGAGGTTGCGGAAGATAAAGTCCGCCCGGTACCGTGAGTTGGCGATAATGCCGCCCACGAACGCCGCCGCCAGAAAGACGTATTCCGGCTTTTCCCGGTCAAAGAATTCCCGCACGGCCGCCGGGTCCTCCAGGTCCAGTTCCCGGTGCGTCCGTCCGATCAGGTTGGAATAACCCCTGTCTTCCAGGGATTTCCAGATGGCGGAGCCCACGAGGCCGCGGTGTCCGGCCACGAATATTCTGCTGTTTTTTTCCATCTCAGGAATTGACGGGATTTTTGACGTATTCCATGTCATGGCGGACCATGATGCGCACGAGTTCCTCAAACGGGGTGGAGGTGGGGTTCCAGCCGAGGAGGGTTCTGGCCTTGGTGGGGTCTCCCAGCAGTTGTTCCACCTCGGAGGGGCGGAAGTATTTGGGATCCACTTCCACCAGGATATGGCCCGTCTTCTTGTCGCGCCCGCGTTCTTCCACGCCTTCGCCTTCCCATTCCAGCTCAATTCCGGCTTCACGGAAGGCCAGCGTGCAGAATTCCCGTACCGTGTGCATTTCCCCGGTGGCGATGACGAAGTCTTCCGGCTTGTCGTGCTGGAGAATCAGCCACATGCACTCCACGTAATCCTTCGCGTAGCCCCAGTCGCGCAGGGCGTTCAGGTTGCCCAGGTAAAGCTTGTCCTGCATGCCCTGGGCGATGCGGGCCGCCGCCAGCGTGATCTTGCGGGTGACGAAGTTTTCCCCGCGGCGTTCGCTCTCGTGGTTGAACAGGATGCCGTTGACGGCGAACATGCCGTAGGATTCGCGGTAATTCTTGGTGATCCAGAAGCCGTATTGCTTGGCTACGCCGTAGGGGGAGCGGGGATAGAACGGCGTGGTTTCCTTCTGGGGAACTTCCTGCACCAGCCCGAAGAGTTCGGACGTGGAAGCCTGGTAAATGCGGCATTTCTTTTCCATGCCCAGGATGCGGACGGCCTCCAGCATGCGGAGGGTGCCCACGGCGTCCGTTTCCGCCGTGTATTCCGGCACGTCAAAGCTGACCTTCACATGGCTCTGGGCCGCCAGGTTGTAGATTTCATCCGGCTGCACGGTCTGGATGATGCGGATCAGGGAGCTGGAATCCGTCATGTCGCCGTAGTGGAGGTTGATCAGCCGGTTTTTCTTCATGTCCCGCACCCACTCGTCCAGGTAAAGATGCTCGATGCGGCCCGTGTTGAAGGAAGAGGAGCGGCGCAGGATGCCGTGTACTTCATAGCCCTTGTCAATCAGGAACTCTGCGAGAAAAGAACCGTCCTGTCCCGTGATGCCGGAGATTAATGCGATTTTGCTCATGTGCTGTGTGTAGGTGGTTTGTTGGCGGAGGAGGTTGAAGAATAAATGGTGAAACCTCCAGCGGAGCCGCAGTTGATGCGCTCCGGGCATAAATAGCGCATTTCTCCCATGGTGACGAGGAAAATGCTCTGGTCATGGAAGAGGAATGCCACTGTCAGCGGACGGCTTTTCCTTTGCCGGACGCAATCATTTCCTTGAAATCCCGGAACAGGTACTGGGGGTCTCTGGGGCCGGGGGCGGCTTCCGGGTGGTACTGCACGCTGAAAACGGGGAGCGTTTTGTGGGCGATGCCCTCCACGGTATTGTCATTCAGGTTCATCAGCGTGATTTCCACGTCGTCCGGCACGGTATCCGGATCCACGGCAAAACCGTGGTTCTGGGACGTGATGCTGATTTTACCCGTGCGGAGGTCCTTCACCGGATGGTTGGCGCCGCGGTGGCCGAACTTCAGCTTGAAGGTCTTCGCCCCCAGCGCGTGGGAAATGATCTGGTGCCCCAGGCAGATGCCGAACATGGGAACCTTCCCGATCAGGGCGGCTACTTCACGGTGGATGTCCGTCAGCGTGGCGGGGTCCCCCGGACCGTTGGAAAGAAAAACGCCGTCCGGCTTCATGCCAAGCACTTCCTCCGCCGTCGTGTGGGCGGGAACCACGGTCACACGGAAGCCGTTTTCCCTCAGTTGGCGCAGGATGTTGTACTTGATGCCGAAGTCGAAGGCCACGATGTCGTACTCCGTGGGGGGCAGTTCCCCTTCCGTCACCAGCGCGTCCACTTCCTCCGGGGTCATGGGATGGGAGCCGATCTTGTCCACGATGTTGCAGCCTTCCATGGAGGGGGCCTTTCTGGCGGCTTCCACGGCTTCCTCCGGCGTCAGCTCCGTGGTGAGGCAGGCGCGCATGGCCCCCGCGGAGCGCAGGTGCTTGGCGATCTTGCGGGTGTCCACCCCCTCAATGCCGATCACGCCCTGCTTTTCCAGCCACGGGCCCAGGGCTTCCGTGGCGCGCCAGTTGGAAGGAACCTTCGCCAGCTCCGCCACCACGAAGCCGCTGACCTGCGCCTTGCCGGACTCGTAATCTTCCGGGTTGACGCCGTAATTGCCGATCAGGGGGTAGGTCATCGTGACAATCTGGCCGCTGTAGGACGGGTCCGTCAGGACTTCCTGGTAGCCGGTCATGGACGTGTTGAAGCAGGCTTCCCCCACTTCCGTGCCCGTAGCTCCGAAGTGCGAACCGATGAAGACGCTTCCGTCTTCCAGTGCGAGAATGGCTCTCATGATGATATAAAAATGCTGTGTGGTATGGGGTTAAACGGTTTGGGCATGGTATTCCTGGATGGTGCACACCTGGAGGTTCCTGTTCTTCAGCGCCTCAATGGCGTTCACGCAGGCCTGCGCGGAGGCCAGGTTCGTGCAGTAGGAGGTTTTGGCGGCGATGGCGGAAGAACGGATGATGATGTCGTCCGCCCGCGCGTCGTGGGAGCCGGGCGTGTTGATGATGAAATCGATATCCCCGTTCTTGATGTGGTCCACGATGTTCGGGCGGCGCGCCTCGTTCACCTTGTACGCGCGTTCGCATTCGATGTCGTGCTGGAGCAGGTGGATCATCGTGCCGCGCGTGGCGCACAGCGTGAAGCCCATGTCCGCCAGCTGGCGGGCCATGTGGAGCACGCGCTCCTTGTCCCGGTCATTCACGGAGATGAAAACCTTGCCTTCCGTCGGCAGGGGATTGAATGCGCTGATCTGGGATTTGGCGAAGGCGATGTCCGGGTCCGGGTCGATGCCCATCACCTCCCCGGTGGATTTCATCTCCGGCCCCAGCACCACGTCGATGCCCGGGAAGCGGCCCCAGGGGAAGACGGCCTCCTTCACGCAGTGGTATTCCGGCGTGATTTCCCGGGTAAAGCCCAGCTCCTCCAGCGTCCTGCCGGCCATGACCTGCGCGGCCAGCTTGGCGAGGGGCCTGCCGATGGCCTTGGAGACGAACGGAACGGTGCGGGAGGCGCGCGGATTCACTTCAATGACGTAAAGCTGTTCGTCCTTCACGGCGAACTGGATGTTCATCAGCCCGCAGACGTTCAGCCGCCGTGCCAGCTCCTTGGAGGCGCGCGTGATTTCCTTGTGCATTTTCATGGAAATGCCCATGGCGGGAATCATGCTGGCGGAATCCCCGGAGTGGATGCCCGCGGGCTCCACGTGCTGCATGATGGCGCCGATGACGGCCCGCTCCCGGTCCGCGATGACGTCCACGTCAATCTCCACGGCGTTTTCCAGAAAGCGGTCGATCAGCACGGGGCGTTCCTCGGAGGCCTCCACGGCTTCGTTCATGTACCGGCGCAGCTCCTGCTCCTCGTACACGATGATCATGCCGCGGCCGCCCAGCACGAAGGAGGGGCGCAGCAGCACCGGATAGCCGATGCGGGCGGCAATGGCGGCGGCGTCCTCCACGTTGGTGGCCGTCCCCGCGTCCGCCTGCTTCAGCCCCAGCTCCCTCAGCAGGGCGGAGAAATGTTCGCGGTCTTCCGCCAGGTCAATGGCCTTCGGGCTGGTGCCGATGACGGGCACGCCGTGGGCTTCCAGGGCGTTGGCCAGGTTCAGCGGCGTCTGGCCGCCGAACTGGACGATGACGCCGTCCGGCTTCTCCTGCTCGCAGATGTGGAGCACGTCTTCCAGCGTCAGGGGTTCAAAGAAAAGCTTGTCGGAGGAATCGTAGTCCGTGGAGACGGTCTCAGGGTTGGAATTCACGATGATGGTTTCATACCCCATTTCCCGCAGGGCCATGGAGGCGTGCACGCAGCAGTAGTCGAACTCGATGCCCTGGCCGATGCGGTTCGGGCCGCCTCCCAGGATGAGGATCTTCTTCCGGCCCGTGTCGCGCGCCTCGTTTTCATCCCCGTACGAGGAATAAAAGTAAGGCGTGTATGCCTCAAACTCCGCGGCGCAGGTGTCTACCAGGCGGTAGCCGGGCACGATGCCCTGTTCGCGGCGTTCCTTCCGGATGCTTTCCTCCGTAGTTCCGCGGGCCAGGGCGATCTGCCTGTCGGAAAAGCCCAGCTTCTTGGCTTCCCGCAGGTCCAGCGCGTCCAGGCGGTCGCCCGCCTTCGCCAAGTCCCGCATCTGGGCCAGGAACCAGGGGTCAATCTGGGTGAGCTGGTGCACCTCGTCCAGGGAAAAGCCGCTGCTGAACGCCGTCTGAATCCAGAAAATGCGTTCCGCCGTGGGGACGGCAAGCTTCCGCGTGATTTCCTCCGCGGTGGGCTTCTGCGGCGCCTTCGCGTCGAATCCCCAGCCCCAGCGGCCCGTTTCCAGGGAGCGCAGGGCCTTTTGCAGGGATTCCTTGAACGTGCGGCCTATGGCCATGGCTTCCCCCACGGATTTCATGGAGGTGGTCAGGTGCTCGTCCGCCTGCTTGAACTTTTCAAACGTGAAGCGGGGAACCTTGGTCACCACGTAGTCAATGGTGGGTTCAAAGCAGGCGGGCGTTTCCCTCGTGATGTCGTTGCGCAGTTCGTCCAGCGTGTAGCCCACGGCCAGCTTGGCGGCCAGCTTGGCGATGGGAAACCCCGTGGCCTTGGAAGCCAGAGCGGAGGAACGTGAAACGCGGGGGTTCATCTCAATGACGATCATGCGGCCGTTGGCCGGATTGATGGCGAACTGGATGTTGGAGCCGCCCGTTTCCACGCCGATCTCCCGGATGACGGCGAAGGAGGCGTCCCTCATGACCTGGTATTCCCTGTCCGTCAGGGTCTGGATGGGAGCCACGGTGATGGAATCCCCGGTATGCACGCCCATCGCGTCAATGTTCTCAATGGAGCAGATCACCACGCAATTGTCCGCGCGGTCTCTCATCACTTCCATTTCAAACTCCTTCCAGCCGATGAGGGATTCCTCAATCAGGATTTCGGAAACGGGGGAGAGGTCCAGCCCGCGGGCGCAGATTTCCTCAAACTCCGTCTTGTTGTACGCCACGCCGCCGCCCATGCCGCCCAGCGTGAAGGCGGGGCGGATAATCAGGGGAAAGGTGCCTATGTCCCCGGCTACCCGGCGCGCCTCCTCCATCGTGTGGGCGATGCCGGAGCGCGGCACGTCCAGGCCGATGCGGATCATGGCCTCCTTGAACAGGTTGCGGTCCTCCCCGCGGTCAATGGCGTCCGCATGGGCGCCGATCATGCGCACGTTCTCCCTCTCCAGCACGCCGCTGCGGTGGAGCTCCATGGCGCAGTTCAGGGCCGTCTGGCCGCCCAGGGTGGGGAGCAGGGCGTCCGGCTTTTCCCGGACGATGATTTTCTCCACGAACTCCGGGGTGATCGGTTCAATGTAGGTGCGCGGGGCGGTCTCCGGGTCCGTCATGATGGTGGCGGGATTGGAGTTTACCAGCACTACTTCATAACCTTCTTCCCGGAGGGCCTTGCAGGCCTGGGTGCCGGAGTAGTCGAATTCGCAGCCCTGGCCGATGACGATCGGGCCGGAGCCGATCACGAGAATCTTTTTGATGGAGGTATCTTTAGGCATAATGGCGATGGAAGAATCCTGTGGTTCTGGACCGTGGATTTCCGCCGGGGGAATTAAGTGCCCGCAGGGCTCCGGAGGAAAGTTTTTTTACGGCCAATGACGCGGATTTTTCAGGGGTTGGTGGTCGGTGGAAAACAGTGGGAAAAAGGGCGGCCGGGACAGGGCGCGCCAAGGCCCCGGAGCCGTGCCTTTCCCTCTGCGGGCAGAGGCTTGCCCCGCAAGGGGCCGGCAAAGCTCCGGAGCTCGTCGGTGCACCCTAATAGATGAACAGCATTTCCCGGTACTTGGGGAGAGGCCAGGACCGGTCGTTCACCAGGGTTTCTGCGGCATCGACGCTGGTTCTCAATCGGGACATCGCGGCAAGGATGTCCTCATGGCAGCTCGTGAGCGCGGTTTCCAGGGTATCCAGGTCGGACACGACGGAATCCAGGGCATCGCCCAGCTTGTCCGCCAGCTTTTGCAGGGCGGCGGTCCCGTTGGTCCGCTTGGCGTCCAGCGCCCTGGAGAGCGCGGAAACGGTTTGCTTGTATTCGTTGCGCAGGGCAGGGAGGATGATGGTGGCCGCCATTTCCCAGGACAGGCGCCCTTCAATGCGGATGCGCCTGTGGTATTCCTCCAGGAAAATCTCAAACCGGGATTCCAGTTCCCTGCGGGAGAACACCCCGTACTTCTCGAACAGGGCCACATTCTTCTCATTCACCAGGGTGTGGAGGGCGGTCATCGTGTTTTTCAGGTTGGGAAGGCCGCGGCGTTCCGCTTCCTTCACCCATTCCTCCGAATAATTGTCTCCGTTGAAGATGATTCTCTTGTGTTCGGAAATCCTGCGCTTGAGCGTCTCCTGGAGCTGGGCCAGGAAGGTCTCCGGAGCGAAGGAGGAAAGCTCCTCCGCCAGGGAATCGAAGGCCTCCGCCACAATGGTGTTCAGGGTCATCATGGGGCCCGCGCAGGACTGGGCGGAGCCGGGGGCGCGGAACTCGAACTTGTTGCCGGTGAAGGCGAACGGGCTGGTGCGGTTGCGGTCCGTCGCGTCCCGGGGAAGGACGGGCAGCGTATCCACGCCGATCTGGAGCGTGTCGTTGCGCCTGCCGCGGACGGATTCCCCGTTGATGATATTCTCGATCACTTCATTGAGCTGGTCGCCCAGGAAAATGGAGATAATGGCGGGAGGGGCCTCGTTCGCGCCCAGGCGGTGGTCGTTCCCGGCGCTGGCTACGGAATTGCGCAGCAGGTCGCTGTGCTTGTCCACAGCCTCGATGATGGCGGCCAGCACGGTCAGGAAAATGGCGTTCTGCTGCGGGTCCGTGCCGGGATCCAGCAGATTCTTGTCCCCGTAGGAAATGGACCAGTTGTTGTGCTTGCCGGAGCCGTTGACGCCCACGAAGGGCTTCTCGTGGAGCAGGCACACCAGCCCGTGCCTGCTGGCCTGCTGGCGCAGGATTTCCATCACCAGCATATTGTGGTCGATCGCCAGGTTCACGTCCTCAAACAGGGGGGCCAGTTCAAACTGGGCCGGGGCCACCTCATTGTGGCGCGTCTTGGCCGGAATGCCCAGCCGCCAGAGTTCCTTTTCCACATCATTCATGAAATTGAGGATGCGCGGCTTGATGGAGCCGAAATAATGGTCTTCCAGCTGCTGGTGCTTGGCGGGCGGCGCGCCGAAAAGGGTTCGGCCCGTCTGGACCAGGTCCGGGCGGTTCAGATAGAAATTCTTGTCAATCAGGAAATACTCCTGTTCCGGCCCCAGCGTGATGGTCACGCGTTCGTCCGGCAGCCCGAAGCACTTCATCAGCCTCTTGACGGCGTTTCCCAATGCCTGCCGGGAGCGGAGCAGAGGGGTTTTCTTGTCCAGCGCGTCTCCCGTATAGGAACAATAGGCGGTGGGAATGCAGAGGGTGGCTCCGTTCCCGTGCCTCTTGATGAAGGCGGGGCTGGTGGGGTCCCACGCGGTGTAGCCGCGGGCCTCAAACGTGCAGCGCAGGCCGCCGGAGGGGAAGCTGGAAGCATCCGGCTCGCTCACGATCAGATTCTTGCCGGAAAAGCTCATGATCGGCTCCATGCCCTTGGGGTCCAGGAAGGAATCATGCTTCTCCGCCGTGGAACCCGTCATGGGCTGGAACCAGTGCGTGTAGTGAGTGGCTCCCCGTTCCAGAGCCCACTGCTTCATGGCGTGGGCTACGTCCGCGGCAATGTCCGCGTTCAGCGGCAGGCCGTCCTGGATGGTGGACAGGAGGGTTTTCGCCGTGTCCTTGGGCAGGTACTTCTTCATCACCTCCGTACTGAAAACGTCGGCGCCGTAATAATCAATGCGGACAGGAGCGCTCTCGCTCACCCCGCTCACGGGAAGGGAGGCGATGGCGCTGATGGCTTGTGTTCTTGTCGAGTCACTCATCATGGTTAACTGTTGTATCTTTTTCCTAGCAAGAACCGTGCCAGCTTTTTGAATCAACTTGTGCCGGAGTGGGTATGGTGTTTTAAGAAGTTGCCTATAAATATATTGCAGAAATTGTAAAAGGAAGCCGTGGAAAGAAGAGGGATGAAAAAGGTGAAAGCATTAATTACAAAAATGTAAAATCACGGTAAAAGGGTAATTACGAAAATGTAAAAATATCTGCTTGGGAGAGGGAATTGTCCTTTGCCGCCGTGTGGCCTCTGTCATGCCGCAAGGCCTGTCAAATCATGTAAAACCGGGGCGGCGGCGTTCGGAAAACGGGGAGGGTGGAAGGAGTGCATAATGTTGGCACGGTTTTTGCTGCAAGGAAATCAGCTTAACTCAAATAAAACAGCAAACTGATGAATAGTGATCAATTCGAGACAGGCATTCCTGCGCCGCAGGGATTGTATGACTTTGAACAGGAGAGGGACGCCTGCGGCGTGGGGCTGGTGGCGGACCTGAAGAATGAACCGAGCCACAAAATCATTGAAATGGGTGTCACCGTTCTCAAGAGGCTGATGCACCGCGGCGCCGTGGGAAGCGATCCCGATACCGGAGACGGAGCGGGCATCCTGCTGGCCCTGCCGGATGAATTCTTCCGCCTGCTCCTTCCCAACAAACTCCCCGCCAGAGGAAAATACGGAGTCGCCATGATGTTCGGCGGCTGCGGCCATGAAGAGGAACTGGAGGCCGCCGTCACGGAAAACGGCGGCAGGGTGATTGCCTGGAGAGAAGTTCCCGTGGACCGGGACAGTATCGGCGAGAACGCCCGGCGCACCTGCCCCCTGATTCGCCAGCTCTTCATCGACGGCAGCGGCTTTGCGGACCAGGCGGCACTGGAACGCAAGCTCTTCGTAATGCGCCGGGAAATGGAGCGGCGCGTGGAAGGATGCTACGTGTGCAGTTGTTCCAGCCGCAGCATCGTGTATAAGGGATTGTTCCTCGGCACGCAAATTGACGGATTTTACGAAGACCTGCGCTATGAGCGTTTCAAATCTCCGCTGGCCCTCGTCCACCAGCGCTACAGCACGAACACCTTTCCCACGTGGAGCCTGGCCCATCCCTTCCGCTACCTGGCCCACAACGGGGAAATCAACACCCTGCGCGGAAACCTGAACCATCTGAGCGTGCGGGAGCCGCACCTGTCCTCCGCCCTGCTGGGGGATGACTTGCAGAAGCTCCTGCCCCTCATTCCTCCCGGCCAGAGCGATTCCGCCTGCCTGGACAACATGGTGGAACTGCTCGCCGCCGCCGGGCGCGACCTGCGCCACGCCATGCTCATGCTCATGCCGCAGGCCTGGGGCGTCAACTACCATCTGGGACCGGACGTGCGCGGCTTCTTTGAATACCATTCCGCCCTGATGGAGCCGTGGGACGGCCCGACCGCCGTCGTCTTCTCCGACGGCGTCAACGCGGGCGCCATGCTGGACCGCAACGGCCTACGCCCCGCCCGCTACCCGCTGACCACGGACGATATTTTCATCCTGGCCTCGGAAACGGGCGTAGCGGACATTCCCGCGGAAAAAGTGGCCCGCAAGGGCCGCCTGCGCCCCGGAGAGATGATCTACTGCGACCTGGTGAACCACCGCCTGGTGTCCGATGCGGAAACCAAGAATGAAATGGCCCGGCGCATGCCCTACCGCCGCTGGGTGGAACAAAACAAGATTTCCGTCCGCTCCCTGTTCGACTCTGTCTCCGCCTCCGCGGAAATGCCGGACCTGGCGGTTCATCAGCGCCAGTTCGGCTTCACGCAGGAGGATGTGGAACTCATCCTCCGCCCGATGATGATGAAGGGCGCGGAACCCCTCGGCTCCATGGGGAACGACGCGCCGCTGGCCGTCCTCTCCGGAAAGGCGCCGCTCCTGTTCAACTACTTCAAGCAATTGTTCGCGCAGGTGACCAACCCGCCCATCGACCCCATCCGGGAGGAACTCGTCATGAGCCTGACCACGTACATCGGCAACCATCCCAACATTCTGGAGGAAACGCCGGAGCACGCCCGGCTCATCAAGATGGCGCGCCCCGTCATTACGGACGAGGAGCTCAACCGCCTCTGCAACATCCGGGAGGCCGGCTTCCCCTCCGCCAGGCTCCCCCTCCAGTTCCCGGAAGGCGGGGACGGAAAGGCTCTGCGGGAGACGCTGGACAGCCTGGCGGAATCCGCCGTGGGGCTGGTCAGGTCCGGCGTGCGCATCCTGGTGCTGACGGACCGCAACATAGGCCGCGGCTACCTTCCCGTTCCCAGCCTGCTGGCCTGCTCCGTGGTGCACCGCGCCCTGGCGGCCGCCGGACTGCGTTCCGACGTGGGCCTGATCCTGGAAACGGGGGAAGCGCGGGAAACGATGCACTTCGCCCTGTTGCTGGGTTTCGGGGCCACGGCGGTCAATCCGTACCTGGCTCTGGCGACGGTCACCTCCCTGGCCGCGCCGCAGGACTGCCCGCTGGACGTGGTGAAGGCCTCCGGCAACTACATCAACGCCATTGACAAGGGGCTGCTTAAAATCATGTCCAAGATGGGCATTTCCACCCTGCGCAGCTACCGCTCCTCCCAATTGTTCGAGGCCGTGGGGCTGAACCGGGAACTGATTGACGAATTCTTCCCCGGCACCGTCAGCCGCGTGGGCGGCATCGGGCTGGAGGAAATAGCTGCGGAATGCAACCAGCGCGCCGCGCAAAACGCCGGGAAGGAAGGCGGGCTGGATGCGGGCGGCCAGTACAAGTACAGGAAGGGCGGAGAAAACCACCTCTGGAACCCGCAGACGCTCCAGGCCTTCCGCGCCGCCGTTCGCGACAATGACGAACGGAAATACCGGGAATTTGCGGACTACAGCAACCACCAGGCGCAGCACCTCTGCACCCTGCGCGGCCTGTTTGAATTCGCTCCCGCGGACACCGTCCCGCTGGAGGAAGTGGAAAGCGCGGATTCCATCCTGCGCCGCTTCGTCTCCGGGGCCATGTCCCTGGGTTCCCTCAGCCCGGAGGCCCATGAAACCATCGCCATCGCGATGAATAAAATAGGAGCCAAAAGCAACTCCGGTGAAGGGGGCGAGGATGAAGCCCGCTACGAACCCAACGCCAGGGGCGAGGTGCGCTACAGCGCGATCAAGCAGGTGGCGAGCGGACGCTTCGGCGTGACCATCAACTATCTGCGCCACGCCTCCGAGCTCCAGATCAAGATGGCCCAGGGCGCCAAGCCCGGAGAGGGCGGCCAGCTCCCGGCGCACAAGGTGGACCCGTACATCGCCCGGCTGCGCCATTCCATGCCGAACGTCAGCCTCATCTCTCCCCCGCCGCACCATGACATCTACTCCATTGAAGACCTGGCCCAATTGATCTACGATCTGCGGAACTCCAACCCGGCCGCACGCGTCTCCGTCAAGCTCGTCTCCGAGGTGGGCATCGGCGCGGTGGCCGCCGGAGTGGTGAAGGCCCACGCGGACGTGGTTGTGGTCAGCGGCCACGACGGCGGTACGGGCGCCTCCCCGCTCACCAGCGTCAAGCACGCCGGACTGCCGTGGGAACTGGGACTGGCGGAAACGCAGCAGACGCTTGTGCTCAACAAGCTCCGCTCCCGCGTCCGGCTCCAGGTGGACGGCCAGCTGCGCACCGGGAGGGACGTCGTCATGGCGGCCCTGCTGGGAGCGGAGGAATTTGGCTTCGGCACTGCCGTTCTGGTCGCCATCGGCTGCGCCATGCTCCGCAGGTGCCATGAAAACACGTGCCCGGTAGGCGTCGCCACGCAGGACCCGGCCCTGAGAGCCAAGTTCAGCGGCAAGCCGGAATACGTCATCAACTACCTTCGCTTCGTGGCGCAGGAAACGCGGGAAATCCTGGCTTCCCTGGGCCTCCGCTCCCTGGACGAAGCCGTCGGCAGGGCGGACCTGCTCTCCGTGAACCGCGCCATTGACTTCTACAAGGCTCAGCATCTGGACTTCTCCTCCATCCTGCATGCGGCGGAGGGGGACGGACGCAGATTTGACCCCTCCTTTGAAAAGGAACCTCTGGACAACTACGACCGGCGCCGCCTGCTCCCGGACTTGAAGGGCCTGCTGGAAAAAGGGGAAAAGACCGAACTCTTCCGCGACGTCCGCAATGTGGACCGGACGGTGGGCACGGAGCTATCCGGAGAGCTGGTGATGAAATTCGGCCCGCGCGGCCTGGCGGAGGATACGCTCACGGTGCACTTCACCGGATGCGCGGGGCAGAGCTTCGGGGCCTTTCTGGCGCCGGGCATCACCTTTGAACTCGCCGGGGAGGCGAACGACTTCGTAGGGAAGGGGCTTTCCGGGGGCAAAATCATCGTGAGGCCTCCGGAAAACATCTCCTACGCTCCGTCGGACAACGTCATTGCCGGCAACGTCATCGGCTACGGGGCCACGTCCGGCAGCATCTTCCTGCACGGGCAGGCCGGGGAGCGTTTCGCCATCCGCAACAGCGGAGCCAAGATGGTGGTGGAAGGCATCGGCGACCACGGCTGCGAATACATGACCGGGGGCCGTGTGGCGGTGCTCGGCAAGGTGGGCGTCAACTTCGCTGCGGGAATGACCGGCGGACTGGCCTACGTGTACGATGCGGACAACGACTTCGATCAGAAATGCAACCTGGGCAGCGTGGACCTGGAAACGGTCATGCCGCACTCCGCCGACGAGGCGGAACTGCTCCAGCTCATTTACGAGCACTACATGGCTACGAAAAGCCGCCGGGCCTGCGACCTGTTAAACAACTGGCCGGAGGAACGCGGCAAATTCATCAAGGTCTTCCCGGTGGAATACCGGCATGCCCTGGCCATGCATTCCTGAAAGAAGCATGCAGCAGTTTTCTGTTGTTTGGGTAAGCTGGGGGCCTCCGCGGGTGCGGAGGCCCTTTTTTTGTTCTTTGAAGTCTTATTGGTCTCATTGCCGGAGCGTCCGCTGACCTTTTCAAGGTAGCAGATTGGCCCTGAAAGCAGGAATGAAGTAAGTTTCTGAAATCCCATATTAAAAAATAACTTTCCATTTGGTTGACTTTGAATGATGCATCAATTATACAGAAAATATCATAAAAGGGTAATGAGTGTCATATTCGGAAATTTATGCAGTGCTGTCGCTATGCTGCTGATTGTTATGGGGATGTGGTCTGAGGGGGGAATTGCCTTTGTCCAAGTGCCGGAACGGCTGCCGGAATGCCCGGTGCGCTTCATCCGCGGCACCCTGGTGGCGCAGGATGGAGCTATATGGGCCGTGGGGGAGAGGGAAAGCGTTTACCGCCTTCAAGTCGGCGACAAGGCGTACGAGAAGTCGTGGCTCAACATGGATTATTATTCCGGCTTTCCCAAAGGAAAGAATTTCACCTGCATTGCGGAGGACAGGCAGGGCCGCATCTGGGTGGGCACGGACGACAGCGGCGTGGCCGTTTTCAACGGGAGGGAGTGGAAGACGTATGACCGCGGCAATGCCCTGAACGGAGAGCATGTTTATGCGCTGGCCGTCTCTCCCGTTTCCGGGGAAGTGGCCGTTGCCACGTCCGGAGGCGTGTCCGTTTATGATCCCGGAAATGATTCATGGAAGGCGCTGGACCGGTCCACGGGACTGGCGGAGGACCAGGCGGCTTCCGTCGGCTTTGATTCCAGGGGGAATCTGTGGCTGGCCTATGCCTGCGGCGGCGTGTCCTGCTCGCCGCGCAAGTCGGGGTACATGCAGTGGAAGAACGTGCAGGCGCCGTGGTACTGGGACAGCAAGCAGTTTGCCCGGCAGCCGTACCAGCCGTATGGGGACGGGTTGCCTTCCAATATCTGCAATGTTCTGGCCTGTACGGAAAAAGACCAGGTACTGGTAGGCACCTGGTCCGGCCTGGCGTACAGCAACGGCATCAGCTCCTGGCGTTTCTTGCGCGGCCGGGATTATGCCCAGAAGAATAGTAATCTGTATGGTTCAGCTGCGCGGAAGACGGCCGTTCCGGGTGAGGGAAATGCCAAAATGCTGTCGGAAGACTTCGTGTCTTCCATCCTCCGGCAGGGAAAGGATATTTTCATTGGCTACCGGACGCAGGGAGTGGACGTGCTGGATGCCGAAAGGATGACGGTGCGCCAGAGAATCAGGAAGGGACTGGAAAATACGGATGTCCCCTCCCTGCTGGCGCTGAAGGACGGAAGTGTCTGGGCGGCGACGTATGGGAAAGGGCTTGTCAGTCTGAAAAAGGGTTCCCTGTCTTATCAACTGGACAGGAAGCCGCAGGACGATGAGATTCCGTTCCCGTCCCCGGCCCGGATGGAAGACCCTGCCGCAGTCCTGAAGAGGCTGGAAAAGCTGGGAGCGGATGCGCATGCGGGGAAGAGCATTGTGTTCCGCGGGGAGGACTGGTCCACGAAAGGGGACTGGTGCGGGAGGTACGGCCTGACGCGCGCCACGCTGTGCGCCACGAATGCCCCCATGAGCAATTCCGAGTTTAAGGCCAAGCAATTACCTGTCCGCATGGAAACGAGCGCTGAAGACCCTAAATGGAAACGAGTGTATCCCTGTTATTGGATTCAGGGACTGATGGGGCTCAACCGCAATCAGGGAGATGGATTGCGCTGGTGGGTACAAAGCGCCAATGTGGCAGGAAACCGCAATGTTCTCTTTGACCCCAGTGATTCCACAAGAACAGAGGCGGAATGGGACGACCACGGGGAAGTATATCCGTCCTTTGTGGACGGTCCCGGTATATGGGTAGCTGTGGAAGTGCCGGAAGGGGTTCATGAAATAGCCCTGTATTTCTATAATCCCAACGGATATCTTCAACATGAATCCAGGCGGGATTATGTGGTAGAAGCCCGGAGGCATCCTTTTTCTTCTTCCATTCAAAGCCTGTTCGACAACAAAGCGGATATTGAAATTGGGAACCGCACTAAAAAAGGGAAGATGCTTGCCGCTTCTATGGAGCAGTGGCAGTCGTTCCCGGTGGAAGCGCGCACGCGCGTTTCCAGGTTTGCGGGGTCCGGAGTTTACAAGCGCTTCATGTGCAGGAAAGGCGGCGTATACTTGTTCCATGTTTGCAGGAACGGTTCCTTCAATACTATTTTAAATGGGGTATTCATCAATGCGCTTCTTCCTCTGGAAATGAGAACGCCTGATGAATTGCCTTATTATGTTGATGGATTATTTGCAGGCATTATTCCTTCCCCCGAGGGAGTTCATTCTTCTGTTGCCGGGCCGGAGGAGAAGGTTCTTCTCAATCAACTGCTCACTCTCCAGTATCATCCACGGTATGTTACGCCCGCAGGATGTTCCTGCTTGAACAGGTACATTCTTTCTTCATTCCGTGAGGCGGTTGAAGGAAAGAAAAAGAGCAGGTGCTTGGAAGACTGGTTTCAATGGGAAGCCAGAATTTACTCTCCCGATGTACGTTCTTCTTTTGACCAGACCATGGCGGCTGCGTGGGACCAGTGTCAGATTTATTATCCGGATCTCAGATCCAGGGAATGTGTTCCGAATGCCCCCGGCACGATACCTTTTTCCGTAAATGAAGTTTATTTGATGGATAAGCTGGATATTGATTGGAGGCAATACCGAGATGATGCCGAACAACCTCCTGTGAAATCAGTTCAAGAGATGAAGAAACACCTTGAGCATGAATCCCAAAAGAAAACGACAACATGAATAATAAAATGATATTGGCTGCGGGAATCAGTCTGTTGAGCATGAACGTGCTCAACGGAGAGATTACCGGGGAGCATACCATGTGGTCAGGAACTCATCTGAATTACGATGGGGTTTCCATTATTAATAAGCCGGCGCTTCCCCAAAAGGGAGTGGAAGCAAAAAAGGGTGTAAAAAATGCCTACAATATTATGCCGGGTAAAGTGACGGTGATCACAAGCCTCAATAAAAATCCTCAGGAAAAACAGGAATGGCTGTACAAAAAAATACATGAAGTACGGATATCCATGACTGGAGATATATATGTAGCGCTGATATTCGCCGATACGAAGAATGATATCCCCTTCGCCTATGATCCCAATAAATTTGGAACATCGGGAACCCTTTATTCACAAGTCTATATCACGGCCCTGCACAAGGTGACTAAAATGGAGAATAAAAGTGATTTCGGGACCAGCGGAAAGGATGAAGACCCTACTTTTACTTTAGTTAAGAAAATATGACCGGCATTCCGGCGGTATGATGCGGGGGTTTTTTCCTTATCCGGAAAGCGATAAAACTTCAAAAAAGGGTTTCCGGATGACAGGGGCCCTTGTTTTTTAGAGTTGGATATATAGCAAACAGGGGCTGTTCCGCACCTTGCTGGCGGAACGGCCCCTGAATGGAGTCTTCTGTTAATTCAGGAAGCTCAGGCCTTCTTTCTGCGGCGCATCAGCAGGGCCGTGAGGCCCAGCAGGCTCAGAGTGGCCGTGCCGGGTTCCGGTACGGCCAGGCCGGTGAAGGTCAGGCTGCCGTTGTTGTAGGTAACCCCGTCCCAGATCAGGTTCTGGCCGTTCTGCGTAAGCGTCAGCAGGGAATCCCAGTCGATGTTGTCCGCCAGGGATGTGCCTTCGCCCACAGTGATCAGGTCGATCGTCAGGGAGGTAAGGTCAAGCGCCAGGGCGCCGTCCAGATTCAGCGTCAGGCCGCCGGTCAGGTTCAGGGTGGACGTTCCCTGCATGTCGATCAGAGCCGTGTTGAAGCTGGAGAGGTTCAGCGTGGCGTTGTTCAGCGTGGCGGAGGTAGTGCCGGAAAGCGTCAGCACCTGGCCTGTGGAAATCATGGGCGCGCCGGAGGCGTTGCCCAGGATTACTGTTGAGTTGTTGATGGCGGCGTTCCCCGTCAGGCTGACGGTGAGGTCCTTGGGAGCGGAAGCGCTGCCGAGGTTCTGGATGGTGCCCGTCTGGAGCGTAATGGCGTTGGCCAGGGCCTGGCTGTTGGCGTTGAGCGTTCCTCCCTGCACCAGGACGGAACCCTGGCCAAGTGCGGTTGCGGAGTTGGTCTGGAGCGTTCCCTGCACGATGGTGGTGCCGCCGGTGTACGTATTGTTGCCGGAGAAAACGACTACGGAGCTGTTCTTGTTCACCTTCACGCTCATCTGGTGTGAGGCGTCCTTGTCGGAAATGACGGAGGAAATGGTGAAGTTGTTGCTTCCGCTGGAACCGTTGGTGACCAGCAGTTCTCCTTCGCCGGTGATCGTTCCTCCAAGGTTGGTGGCGTTTCCGTAAAGGGAGCCGGAGATGGTCACGCCGGCTCCGGCGGCGTCAACGGTAATGTTGGCGCTGATGGGGGTATCCGCGCCATAGGCGCGGCAGTTGAGCATTTCAAATGTGGAGCCGGACTTCATCAGGATATCCGGCGTGCCGCCCAGTACGATGCCTACGCCATTCAGGCTCAGCTTGGAGTTCTGGCCGATGGTGATGGATTCAAACGTGTAGGCGGTGTCGCTGCCGGACAGGTTGACTGTGCCGGCGTCAATGATCAGGTGTGCGATGTCGGAGGCATGGTTGGCATTGATGGTGCCGGTGCCGTCCGTCACCTTGCGGACCGTCAGGGTGCTGTCTGCGTGGGTGATGGGAATAAGCGTTCCCCCTTCAAAGGTGTATTCCACGTCTCCGGCTCCCGTCAGGGTGAGGGAGGAGGCGGTGTGCGCCCAGGAGTCGTTGGCATTGTAGTTGGCCGCCGCTATGGTCAGGGCTCCGGCAAAGGTCCAGTTGGGATTGGCTGCCGTGATGGAGGCGTTTTCTCCCAGATTCAGGGCTCCCGTATAGCGGGAGGTGGTATCTCCCGTGATGGAAATGGAGGCGTTGTCCCCCAGATTCAGGGCTCCGGAACCGGCCAGGCCCGTCAGGGTGCTGGTTCCGTTCATGATGACGGTGCCGGCCCCGTCCAGAGTAGCCGTTCCGGACAGGCTGGAGGACACGGTGAGCGTGGTGCCTTCTGCCGCGCGGAGGATGCCGGGGCCCGACAGGCTCAGGGTGCCGCCGGAAATGGTGAGGTTTCCGCCGGTGAGTAGGATGGCGTCCGTATGGCGCGTTTCCCCGTCCGCAATAGTCAGGGCTCCCGGGCCGTTGGTGACGTTGATGGAGGCATAGGTGCCGGCTCCGTCAGCGGAGTCCGTCCATGCGGCATCCCCCAGTTGGGAGGAGGTCCACTCGGAGGAGGAGGCGCCATCCAGCGTAGCGGAAATTTTAACGCCCTCATAGGTATTGACGATCTGGATGCCTGCAATGCATCCGCGGGTGCCTGAACCGCTGGTGTTGCTCGGAGCGGTGATGCTCAGGTTGGGTGAAGTCTGGCCTTCCACATACAGCGTATTGGTTCCTTCCACCGCCTGTCCAAAGGTTCCCGTTGCCCCCCACGCGGCAGAGCCTGCCACGGTGGAAGTTCCGTTCCAGGTGTAGGAAACGCCGTTGACGGTCTTGGCGGAAAAATTGCCGTTGGCGGTGTCCGTATTGCAATAAATGTAGACGCCGTAGGTCAGGAAATCAACGCCGCTGACATTGATGGTGATGCCGCTGCCGTCGTCCAGGTAGCCCTTCAGCATCTGGCCGTCCCCGGTGGAGGGGGTGTCGCCTCCGCGCCAGGTATTTTTACTGGACCAGGTGACGGTCGCTCCGGTGGCGTCTCCGTTGTTATCCTTCAGGTTCTGGGCCGTGGATTGGGAAGCTCCGCTGAATTGATTCCAGTTGGAGCCGGGAACGGCTTCAAGCCCGGCGCTGGAAGAATCGGAAATGGTGCCGTTTGGTTCGTTGGTACCAAAATTGATGCTGATGCTTTCTCCGGCAGCCTGGGATTGGGAGGCGAGAGTTCCGAAGAAGGCGGCTGCCATAAGCCACGCTGTTAGTTGATAAGGCAAATGAGGTTGCATGAAATTAATACTATAGTAATTTAAATTATTCCATTCAAAATTCAGGAGAGAAAGAGACCCCTGCGATACCCGGTTCTTATCGGATTCCGAATCCGTTGCAATGCCTTGAACACATGAATATCAAGACTGTCAGATAGTTATCATTTAATTCATTTTTTCATTAATTGCTATTTCTCCAATTTTTCCAAATCAAAATTCTTCTAACATGTTTTAAACCAAACTTTCCTGTTGACTTCGGATT
>ENA-OWOV01000158-OWOV01000158.1-gut-metagenome-genome-assembly--contig:-NODE-158-length-27071-cov-4.010669_pt1 | contig 27071 bp, 14 predicted proteins | sample MGYA00248247_ERZ651799 | MGnify/ENA primary metagenome ERZ651799 (study PRJEB26908, sample SAMEA4031712) | gut metagenome | biome: gut; feature: normal infant; material: stool | place: China | collected 2015...
TGGAGGACGACGAACTGGAAGAAGAACTGCTGGAACTGCTCGAGGAAGAGCTGGAAGACGGAGCGCTGCTGGAGGAAGTTGGTGTTTCAGGCACCAAGGAACTGCTGTGGAAACTGGAAGACGACCAGCTGCTGGAGAAACTGGAAGAGGAAGAACTCGAACTGCTGGAAGACGACGAACTGGAAGACGATGGAGCGCTGCTGGAAGAATCCGGAGGCTCGGGAGCCGAAGAACTCTGCCAGGAGCTGGAAGACGAACTGCTCGAGGAGGAGGAGCTGGAACTGCTGCTGGGCTTGGGATCAAACTCAAACGAATCTCCTCCCCCCGCCGAACTGCTCGACGAATCCCCTTCTTCCACCTCCTGGTACAGGTTGACCAGCGTCAGCACCGTTTCTCCCTCCTTGCCGGGAGGCATCGTCTCCTTTGAAAGGTAATAGTCCAGGTCGGGCTCGCCTTCCTTGTCGCATATCAGGGCAATGCAGAACTCGGCTTCCGACCCCTGGTCGGGCTGGTATTGATGGACGATGTGGCACCAGTAGTATCCCTGTTCGAACTGGATCTGGCGACAGAGAGGAGCGGAAGATCCGGCCTCCGTGGAGAGTTTCAGATCCTTGGCGGGAATGGAAAGGGAAATGGAAGAGTGGGCGTGGAGGTGGAGAAAACAGGTGGCGGGAGCCATGACCTTGAGGTATCCGAACCATTCGTGGCGGGTAGGGGAGGAAGCAATCCGTTTGGGAACGAGAACGGGAGCGGTGAGGCCATTGACCAGGAAGTTGCCCTGGGGCTGTCCGTTGGGGTACATGGGAATGAAGGGGTAGACGGTGTCCATGGCGCCGATGTTGAAAGTGTTGTTCATGGTAATGAAATGATGTTTGTTCAATGGTTGCGACTACCATGAATCAAAAACTAACAACGTAAACACGCCGGGAACGTTATGAGATTTGGTGAGTTTTTGAGGCGGATGGCAACGTGGGAAAAGGGAGGGGATTCTTCTCCGGTGGCACGTATTTCTTTGCCATATTTTCAAAATTTACCCATTGCCAGGGTAAAAGACAGCGTGCAGGAAGAGAAATACTAGCAAAAGGTAAAGGAGATTTTTCTCTGATGAACCAAGTTTCCCGCGTTCCACTGGAGTTATTGCATTTAAAAATTACCGGTTGGATTCATGACCGCACTACCATCCTAGTGAGCATAAGAAAGGAGTTTTTATAGAACATTATTCAAGGTACAAAAAAACTTCATCAAGTGGTAACGACTTTTATCTCTATTTTTTGCCGCTTGCGGATTTTCTGCTTGTGTTGAAGACTCAAAAAGAGGAGAAGATGGGTACATAGAATTACCCTCCTCCCATGAAAACCTGTTCTTTTGCTATTGGCTGCTTCTTAGGAATTTGCGGTATTTTTCCATCCATTGCCGACACTACGGTGCGCTATCCGCCTTCCTTTCCGTCCCATCTGGAAAAAGGGAAGCCGTTTCAACTGGTGTTTGACAAGGCCGTGGTGCCCGCTTCCGAGGTGGGAAAACCGGCGGACCCGGAACTGATGTCCTTTTCCCCGGAGAAGAAACCGGTGGAACTGGCGCTGGGCAACAGCGCAGGGACGGCCATGCCGGAAGGCGCGAAGCTGATGTTCGTTCCCCCTTCCTTGAAGTTTTCTTCCAAATGGATTACTCCCAACGTGCTGGAGTGTGTTCCGCTGGAGGAGGTTCCCTTCCGGTCCACCTATCTATGGAAACCGGCGGAGAATGTCCGTTTTCTGGACGGTTCTCCGGTGCCGTCCGTTCCGCTGCGCCTGACGGGACGCATGACCTGGAATTTCTTCCTGTCTTCCATGGACAGGGGCTGGCAGGGCAGTGAAGTTTACCCGTGGGAGAGTTTTTTCCTGGTGGTTCCCGACGCAGTTCCGGACAGGGGCAATCCTGCGAATGGCTTGTATCGCGACGGCAACGGGTTCCTGATGCTTCCCGGTTATTGCTCATGGAAGGAGGCATTGGAAAAGAATCTCCGTTTTGCCGGCGTTTCGGATGAAGAGCAGTTGAGGTCCGCAGATTTTATGAAGCAGCTCAAGGCGGGAGCCGCGGGGTACGATGCGGGGTTCCGGCTAAGGCCTGCGACGTTGAAGGAGGTGAGAGACGCCAAATCCTACCGTGTGAGAAATATTGCGGGGGAGGGAAGGTTCAGAGGCCGTCCGGACGGCATGGTTGTTCCCGGCGTGTATGTCATTCAGCCGGAAGGAATGTTCCGGTATGGCAGGAATTATTGCCTGGTCAGTTTGGACGCTTCCTTCCTGTCCTCCCGGGGAGGAGGGCAGAAAACCGGATGGGAAGAAATCAAACTGGGGGCCGTGCCCCGTTTTTCCACCTCCGGTTATTACCATGCGTTTTCCGGGAGCGGAGGACGGTTTACTCTGGAATGGACTCTCCCTGTCCTGATTGAGGATTTGGAACGGTTCTGCCGGGACCATGTGGAGTTTTTCGTGGAGGGCGGCGGGAAGCCGATGGCTTACGGTGATCAGGAGGGAGGCTTTACCGCATCCCTTGACGGAGAGGATGCGGAGACGGCCGGGAAAATAGCAATCCGCCTGGACAGGGAACGGCTGGCGGAGATGAAGCATGCCCGGCCCCAGTGGTATACGTCCCTGCCTTTTCTGGTGAGCGCAGACGAGGCCGTTTTTAAACTGCAATGGAGGCTGAAAGGCGTCCGGTCCGTGGATGATCAGGAATTGGCGCGAAAGAATGCGGAAGGTTCCGTGGAAGTGGAGCCGGAGGATCCGTGCCTGTATCTGGATGCGGGCAACAACGGCGTCATGTACGCCGGAGCCCGCAAGTTGAAAGCCTCCGTGAGCAATTTGAAGGATTTGACGGTGCGCGGCTACCGGATCAGGGACGGCCACCGGCACCAGACGCTGGCGGCCTACCGGAAGATTTATGAACGGGACCAGTCCGCGCCCCTTTCCCGTACCGTGACGGACCGCGACCAAAGACATTTTCTGCCTGCGGAGCTTCTTGCGGCGGATAAGACGGGCGCGCTGACACTGGACGTGCGCGGCAAAACGGAAGCGGCCATCAGCCTGGACGGCCTGTTTGGCGGAGCCGTGGAGCTAGGCATGTATTTTATTGAGGTGGAAGGCCGTGTCAGTGATCCGGTGCTGGAGGCGTACAGGCTGTTTGGCGTGCCGTCGGAAAACGGAGGCAGAAGGAAGTTCGATAGAAAGGAGGCATCCTACGCCGCGCAGGCCGTCGTGCAGGTGACGGATTTGGGCGTTCTGCATAAAAAGACGGCGGATACCATGTTTGCTTACGTGTATTCCCTTTCCACCGGAAAAGCGGTGGAAAAAGCGCAGGTCCAATTGCTGGATGCGAACGGCTCCGTTTTGGCTTCCGTTCCCGTGGAGCACGGTTCCGTGATTTTGCCCATGGCCGGGATGAACGGAAAGGCCGCCTATGTTCGCGTCCTGTCCGGGATGGACAGTTACCTGAGCCCCCTGGAGGATTGGCCGGGGCAGGTGAGGATGTGGTCCTTTGGCGTGAAGACGCTGCCCTACGAATGGGAAGCCCTGGGGCTGAATCCCGCCACTACCGCGGAAACGAGGGTGTTCATGTTTTCGGACAGGAACCTGTACCGCCCAGCGGAGACCATGCATTTGAAGGGAATCGTGCGCTCCCTGCTGGACAACAGGCTGGGCCTCGCTCCCGTGGAGGAGGTCAAGCTGACGGTCAGGGACGGAAGGGACCGGGAAGTAGCCGTCAAGCAGGTGAAGTTGTCCGATGTGGGAACCTTTGACCTGGATTTCACGTTTCCCGGGGAAGAGACGGGAACTTACAGCGTCCTTGCCAGCCTGCGGCTGAAAGGGGATTCCGCGGAAGAGGAAAAAGAAGGGGCAGAGGATGATTCCTCCGACGAATACGATTACAAGAAGTATTACCGGAAGGAGTTTGACAAGAATAACCGGGAGTTCCGGTATGAGGTGGAAGTAGCCGAGTTCAAGCGGAACGAGTTTGAAGTGGAGGAGAAGATTCATGAATTGAAGCCCGGCGCTCATCTCCTGAAGGCGGATGTGAAGGCCACGAATTTTACCGGCACGCCTGTTTCAGGCGGCAAGGTGAACTGGTCCCTGCGCAGTACTCCCTCCAACTTTTATCCTGCCGGATACAAGGATTACCGTTTCGGGGATTACCGTGATGACGATGGGGGCTACTGGGAGGCCTATTACGGTTATTCCAGCAGCCGTTCCTCCTCCCACATGAAGCAGCAGTCCTCCGTGCTGGACGGGGAAGGCAGGAATACCGTGGAGTTCTCCCTGGACGGGCAGTCCTTCCCGCGGGTCAGGAGGCTGTCCCTCCAGGCTTCCGTGGTAAACGGGAATGAGCAGTTGGTCAAGGTTTCCCGAGGCGCCGTCTGGAATCCGGCTTCCGTGTTTGTGGGCGTGAAGAACAGTTCTTCCATCTGCCGCCAGGGAACGCCCCTGGATTTGCGCCTGATTGCCCTGGGGCTGGACGGCAAGCCCTATGCGGGCAGCGGCCTTGATCTCAACATGACCGTGACGCGCACCGCTTTCCGTCCCGCGCGCTACGAGAGCGGAGATGCCACCACCGTGCGCAATGACGAGGTAAGGAGCACGGTGCTGGAAAAGGCCCTGACGCTTGCCCCGGCGGATTCCGCGGATGTCCGTACGGGAGGAAAAGCCGTCTCCGTTCCCACCCCGCAGGACGGTATTTACGAGGTGGCTTTTTCCGGCAGGGACGCGGAAGGACGGGAATTCCGCACTGCCGTAAAGTACTGGGTTTACGGCAGCGACGTTTCCCCGTGGGAGTACCATGACGGCCTGAAGGTGAAGATCATCCCTGACAAGCAGTTGTACAAGCCGGGAGAGACGGCCCGTCTCTTGATCCAGACGCCCATTGAGGGGGAGGTGATGGTGACAGTGGAGCGGGAAAAGGTGCTCCGGAGTTTTGCCAGAAAGCTGACGCTGGACAATCCCGTGATTGAGGTGCCTCTGGAAGAGGCGGACGCGCCGAATATCTATGTTTCCGTTTTCCTGGTGAAGGGGGCGGACCTGAGCAGCCGCAAGGTCCGCAATCCCCAGTTGAAGCTGGGATATGCCGCGCTGAAGGTTCAGCCTGTCCAGCATACCCTGAATGTAAAGGTGTTCCCCCCCGCCGGGATGTCCCGGCCCGGTTCCCCCGCCGTGGTCAGCGGCGTAGTGACGGATTATTCCGGCAGGCCGGTTCGGAATGCGGAGGTATGCCTGTTTGCGGAGGATGAAGGCACCTTACAGGTCATCGGGTACCAGACTCCCCGTCCCATCCGGTACTTCTATGCGGACCGCCCCCTGTCCGTGGGCACGTGGACGACGCTGGAACAAATTCTGGATGAAGACTGGGGTGGCCGCTCCACGGACAACAAAGGAGTTTTCATCGGCGGCGGAGATTCCTCCGACGGCTCCCGCAAAGCGCCGGAGAACCTGGATTTAAGGAAGAATTTCAACCCGTGCGCCGTGTGGCTGGCCTCCCTCCGTACGGACGGGGAGGGCCGTTTCAAGGCCGAGTACAGGAATCCGGATACGCTGACCCGCTACCGGGTGATGGCGGTCGCCCTGGCGGGAGCTGCCGATTTCGGAACCGGGGAAAGCGCCTATGTGGTAAACAAGCCCGTGATGCTGGAACCCGCTCCCCCCTTCACCGCAACGGAGGGTGATTCCCTGGACATTCCGGTGACGGTCAGCCAGACGGGTGACAGGAAGGGCCCGTGGGTGGTCACGCTGAAATCCGGGACCGCTGCGGCTTCCGTGCCCCAGCCCGTCCAGACGCTGACTTTGAACGGGAACCAGCCGAAAACGCTGGTGTTCAACGTAAAATTCACGCAGCCGGGGGAAGCCCGGCTGACCTGGGAAATCCGCGCCGCAGACGGCAGCGGCACGCCTTATTCCTCCGGCGTTTATTCCTTGCTGAAGGATTCCGTGGAGCACACGTTTGAGGTGGTGCCTCCCTTCCCGGAGCTGAGGGAGCTGCGCTGCTTCTCGCTTTCCTCCGGCCGGACGCTGGATCTGCCGGGGTTGCTGGCGACTCCCTTCCTGAAAGGCACCCCCATCCGGGTGACGCTGGGCACGTCCCCCCTGCTGTATGCGGACGGCAGCGTGAATTACCTGCTGCGTTATCCGTACGGATGCCTGGAACAGCTTTCCTCCTCCACGCTGCCCTGGATTTATGAACCGCTCCTGGCCAAATATCTCCCCGGTTTCAAGGGAAAATCGCCGGAGGACCGTTCCAGGGCCCTCCGGAGCGGCGTTTACAAAATCATGAAAAACCAGCTTTCTTCCGGCGGCCTGTCCTACTGGCAGGGTGGCACGGAGGTGAGCGAGTACTGCGCGTATGCCGCTCTGGTGCTGACCCTGGCGCGGGAGCAGGGGGTTTACATTCCGGAACAGGGCCTCAACAAGCTGTACGCCTATCTGGGGCATTCCCTGTCCGCCCGCCCGCGGGAGGGGCTCCTGGGGGCATGGGTGCTGGCCAGGGCGGGGCTCATGCCCGCGTCCCTGCTCAACCGCCTGCTGGACCATGCCGCTGAATTGAGGGCGGAAGACCGCCTGTACCTGGCCCTGGCGGCGGCCCTCTCTTCCCGTGCGGAGGCAAAGGAGCAGGCCCGGAGCCTGATGAATGTTTCCGGGGAGGAAATGAAACAGCCCCGCTGCCGTCTTCTGCTGGCGCTGGCGGAGATGGCGCAGGCCCCCGGTGACCGGGCTGTCCGGGAAAGGCTGGAACGCCTGATCGTGGACAGGATGTCCGGCTCTTTCGGAGGAAGGGCCCCCTATTCCACCTGGACTTCCGGCTGGGATGTGATTCTGCTGGGGGAATACCTGGAAGGATTGCAGGAGGCGCCCCTTTCCGCCGCCTTCCGCGTGGACCGCGGCGGCCGGACGTTTGACGGGATATGCTCCGTGTCTTCCCCGTCCCGGTTCCTGACCGCGGTTGGGGAGAAGGCCGTGCTCAGCCTTCCGGAAGCGGGAACCCGGGTATACGGCATGGCGGAGGCCCGCGGACGCAGCAAAACGCAGCAGGACGGAGCCGCCGTCAACAGGGGCTTTGCCGTTTCCCGCGTTTATGAAAGGCTTTCTCCGGAAGGAACCTGGACGCCTGCGGCGGAGTTTGCCGTGGGGGACCTGGTGAGGATTACGCTGCACGTGGACAAGTCCGCTGACCCGCTGACGTATGTGGTGATGGAGGATTACCTGCCCTCCGCTTTTGAGGCCGTCAATCCGGTGCTGCTTTCCCAGATACCGGGAGGCCGGGAGAGCGAGACGGCGGACGCAGGAAACCGCTGGTTCTACTGGAGCGGGTGGGTTTCCCACCGTGAATTCCTGAAGGACCGGGTGCGCTTTTTCGCTGATTCCTGGTCGGGAGGCCGCTTTACGGCGCGCTACCTGGCGCGGGTGACCAAGTCCGGCTCCGTTATCGCCCCGTCCGCCAAGGCGGAGCTGATGTACAAGCCGGAAACCTACGGATTGAGCATTCCCCAGAAACTGACCGTCTCCGCGGGGAAGTAAGTGCAGTGTTTTCATGATGCGGCGCAGATCTATGAACAGGGCGGTTTTCAAAAAGCTCCTTCAACGGAAAACCCTTCTTTGGACTGCCGGAGGGCTGGCCGCCGCGTGGCTGCTTGTATGGTATGCCGTGCCCTGGCTGGTTCCCCTGCCGGAAGGGCTGCTCCATCCGGAAGAGCGGGGCGCCGTGGTCCTGGACAGGGACGGCGGCAGAATCGCCACATTGCCGGGACCGGATTATTACCACACGGAGCCTGTCCGGCTCCGGGAGGTTCCGGACATGCTTCTTAAGGCTACGCTGGCGGCGGAAGACAAACGCTTTTTCAGCCACGGAGGGGCGGATTTCCTGGCGCTGGCCCGCGCCGCGGCGGCGAATGCCGCAGGCGGGGAGGTTGTGTCCGGGGCGTCCACCATCACCCAGCAGCTCGCCAAGAATGCCAATCCTCCCGCACGCAGGAACCTGTGGACCAAGGCCAGGGAGTTTTTCCAGGCCCGGCGCATGGAGATGAGCATGAGCAAGGGGGAAATTCTGGAGTCCTATTTCAACCGCCTGGATTACGGCAATCTGCGTCGGGGGCCCGCCGCGGCGGCGCGTTTCTACTTTGGCCGGGAGATGGCCCGCCTGTCCCTGGCGGAATGCGCCCTGCTGGCGGGGTTGCCGCAGGGGCCGTCCTTCCTGAACCCCCTCCGGCATCCGGAACGTGCGCTGGAACGGCGGAACCGCGTTCTGCGGCGTCTGGAGGAGGAAGGCATGTTCCCGGCGGACATGGTGAACAGGGCCTTGCAGGAACCCCTGTTCAGCGCCGGAACGGAAGAAGGGCGGCAGCCGGCGGCTCCCCATGTAACAGCCGCCCTGATGCACGCAGGACGGACGGGGGAGGTGCGCACGACGCTGGACGCCTCCCTGCAGCGCGGCGCGCTGGAAATCGTGAGGAGGGAACTGGAACGCTTGAAAGGCCATCATGTGACACAGGCCGCCGTAGTTGTGGCGGAAAACGCCACGGGGAACATTCTTTGCCTGGTCGGTTCCGCGGACCGGAAGCATCCGGCGGGGGGGCTGATGGACGGGACTTCCCTGCCGCGCTCCCCTGGTTCCGCCCTGAAGCCTTTCGTGTACGCCCAGGCATTTGTCCTGGGGGCCTATCCGGGAACCGTTCTTCCGGACGTTCCCACCACGTACCGGAGCGCGCACGGGCTGGAAGCGCCGCAGAATTACAACAGGGCCTACATGGGTCCCGTTTCCATCAGGCAGGCCCTGGCCTGTTCCCAGAATATCCCGGCCATGAGGGCTCTGGATACCTTCGGCGGCCCGTCACGGCTACTGAAACTGCTGGAAAACCTGGGTATCCGGGGCATCCAGGGAGACGCCGCGCATTACGGCCTGGGCCTCGCCATCGGCAATGCGGAGGTGACCTTGCGGGATTTGACCGGGGCTTATGCGTGCCTGGCGCGCGGAGGCTCCTTCCTCCCCCTGAAGCTGGAGCAGGGCGCTTCCGTTCCGGAACGGCCCGTACTGCCTGCGGAAGCCTGCTTCATGGCGGCGGACATTCTGGCGGACCGGGAAGCCCGGATGGCGGCGTTCCATGACCGGGAGCTGATGAACCTTCCCTTCCGGTATGCGTGCAAGACGGGCACTTCCTCCGATTTCCGCGACAACTGGTGCGTGGGCTTCACCCGTGAAATCACGGTTGGCGTCTGGGTGGGCAATTTTGACGCCTACCCCATGAAGCAGGTGGGGGGCATGGATGGAGCGGCCCCCATTTTTGCCGGGGTCATGAGGCTGGCTCACCGCAATCTTGCCCCTTCCTTCCCCGGTCCCCCTCCCGGCATGGTGCGCATCCGCATTGATTCCCGCACCGGAAAGAGGGCGGAGGGGCTGGATCTGCCGCAAGCCCATGTCCGGGAGGAATGGGCGTCCCCGGAAACGATGCCGCAGCCGGCCTCCCCGGCGGATTACGATGCCGTGGGACGGGCATATCTGGACAGCCGTTATACGGAGTGGTTTACCAGTCCTTCCTGCACGGTGGGGAATACCTTCTGCCTGCTTCCGCGGGCGTGGTCCGGGGAGGCTCCCCGCATCCTGGTTCCGGCAGACGGCTCGCGCCTGGCGCTGGATCCGGAACTGCCCGGCGGGGGACGCAGGCTCAAACTGCGCTCCAACCTGCCGGCGGGGGCGGTGTGGTCATCCCCCACCCTGACCGTCGTGCAGTATGGAGAAGAGGCCTCCGTGCTGCTGGAACCGGGAGCGCACGTCATTACCGTGCGCCATCCGGAGCTGAACCTGGAGCAGCGTTCGTCAATTACCGTCAGGGAACTGTAACAAGAAGCCGGGAGTTTTCCTCCCGTGCGCACGTGGAAAAAGCGTTCCGCTCAGTCCAGCGGCAGGATGGAGGTGACCAGCATCTTGAACCGTTCCTGCGCAATGACGGAATGAGGCACTCCGGCGGGAATCAGGAGAGTCTTGCCCTGCGGAAGGTTGACCTCTTCATTGCCCACGGTAAAATACGCCGTCCCGTCCAGAATCTGCACCAGGGCGGGGCCGGGCGTCTGGTGGGTGGGGAGGAGCTGCTCGTCGTCAAAAGCCAGGATGGTCATGTTGACGCCTTTGGAACGCACAAGGGCCAGGCTGGTGATTTGCCCTTCGCGGTATTCAATCAGGTCAGCGTAATTGAAAGGCTCCCGTTCGGGGATATGCTGAATTGCTGTCATGCAGGTTGGACACACTCATTTCCCCTTCCCGTTTCCGCCATGACAGGCTTCCGGGAAAAAGGTCCGCTCCAGACCCGGGAGCGGACCTTGGCATTCAGCATTCATATGGTGCTTACTTACGGGTTCAACGTCCTGAGTTCATAGGCGTGGGGTCGGGTTCACAAGTAAACAGCAACCATTTTATACATGAAAAGTACAATTTGCTTCAAGAAAATTTTGGTGAAAAAATACAGATTTAATTCTGCTGCAAGGAGAACCGGATTTAACGCCCGCATGTGGCCGTTCCCGCCTGCGGGCGTGTGCCGTCAGCGGTTCCGCCGCCTGCGGCCGGGCGTGCGCTTCTCCTTTCTGCCTGGGGAGGCTGTCTTTTCCGGCTGCCGCCGTTCCTCCCGTGAGGCGATGGTAAAATCCGCCCACTGCTGTTCCCGGTCCACTTTCACGGGAATGACGGGAATGCGCAGCCCTGCGCACAGCACGGAGCCGTGGTCGCTCTTCCAGCGGTTGGCGAATGCCTCGTACACCCAGCGGCCGCCGGGAAGCTTGTCCGGCTTGATCAGCCCCTTGATCTGGAGGCGCGGGATTTCCAGCAGCACGCCGAAGTGGCGCGTTTCCGTAATCAAGGCCTCGTGCACTTCCGGATGGTCCGCATAGCACTGGCCTTCCAGCCATTCGAAAAGCTTCATCCGGTTGGCGTCCTTTTCCGCACTGGCGGAAGTGCGCTCCGTCTCTGAAATGTGTTCCGCGTCCTCCTCCAGCCTGCCTACGCTGCCGGCGCCTTTGGCCCCCTTGGGGGGATTGGCCAGCAGGGGATTCAGGGAGCGGTGAACCACCAGGTCCGCGTAACGGCGGATGGGGCTGGTGAAGTGGCAGTAATTGGCGGTGGCCAGGCCGTAATGGCCCAGGGGCTCCGTATCGTACCTGGCCCGCATCAGGCTTTTCAGGAGCGCCAGCTTGAGCAATTGATCGTCCGGGGAACCCTTGATGGACTTCATCAGCTCATTAAGGTACTGGCGCTGGCCGATGTCGTGGACGGAGTGCCCGTACAGTTTGCACAACTGGCCGAATTCAAAGAGCTTGGCGGAATCCGGTTCTTCATGGACACGGTAGATGGTGGGGCGGTTCCTGTTTTTCAGCGTCAGGGCCACGGCCTCGTTGGCGGCCAGCATGCACTCCTCAATGAGCTGGTGGCTCTCATCGTACTCTTCCGTGATGATGTCCGTCACGCGGCCGTCCTTGTCCATGACGGCGCGCACTTCCGGGAAGTCCAGGTCCAGGGCTCCCTTGGCGTAGCGGTTGCGGCGCAGGATGGAGGCCAGCTTCCAGGCTTCACGAACCATGGAGGGAACTTCCCCCTTGTCATGCCCTTTCAGCATGGTGAAGGCCTCCTGGTAGGTCAGGCGCGCCTTGCTGCGGATGAAGGCGTCCGCGAAGCGGGCGTGGAGCATCTTCCCCTTTTTATCAAACTTCATTTCGCATACCTTCGTCAGGCGCACGACGTCCGGCCGCAGGCTGCACAAATCATCGGAAAGGCGGGGAGGCAGCATCGGAAGGACACGGTCCGGCAGGTAGGTGGAGTTGCCGCGGCGCAGGGCTTCCCCGTCCAGCGCGCCGCCGGGCTTCACAAAATGGGAGACGTCCGCGATGTGGACGGCCAGCGTCCAGCCGGACGGAGTGGCCGTGATGGAGATGGCGTCGTCAAAATCCCTGGCGCTTGCCGGGTCAATGGTGATGACGGTGCGGTCCGTCCAGTCCTCCCGGCGGCCCAGTTCCGCGGAAGAAGGGTTTTTCCGGAAAGATTCCACCTCCTGAAGCACGGAGGCGGGGAATTCCACGGGCAGGTCATACTTTCTGATGACGGCTTCCATGTCCACGTGGGGATCGTCCGGGTAGCCGAGCACCTCCACGATTTTCCCGCGCGGGGCCTTCTTTTCTTCCCCGCGGGACACGGGTTCCACGGAAACCAGTTGGCCGGGAAGCACCTCCATGGCGGGTTTTTCCACCAGTTCAATGTATTCCGGAGAGCCTACGCCGTCCCCGAGCACGCGGCCCAGCTTGTTCTTTCCGGCGCGGAAAACGCCCAGCCAGCGGGAGCGCGCGCGTTCCGTCACTTCCTCCACGCGGGCTTTCATGCCGGTATCCGGAGAAGAAAAGCGGTCCCTGCGGACGTTTCTCCGGCCCTTGGCCGCCTTGCGTTCCACGCGCACGGCCACGCGGTCCCCGTCCAGGGCGGTTCCCAGGTGGTTGGGCTTGAGCTCCAGCTCCGGAATGGCCTCCAGATCCCACCCTAGGTCCGCCGCGGCGGGATCCCCCTTTTTGGGGAGAAAAAGAATCTTGCCGGAGCGCAGGATGCGGATCATGCCGTGCACCAGGTTCTGGCGTTCCCGTTTCAGGGCGTATCTCCCCTTTTGCAGCCGCACGAGCCTGCCTTCCTCCTCCAGCTGGTCCACAATGGCGCGGAAGTCCTGCTTCTGCCGGGAATCCACGTTCAGGGCGCGGGCCAGTTCTGATTTGCTCTGGGGTTCGTAATGTCCGTCTTCCATGTGACGGACCAGGCGGTCTTTAAGGGAATTATTCATCTTGCGGAAGTTCCGGGAAAGGAGTCTTCCATTCCCATTGATGCCATCATAAGGCGGTTTTTGCGCCGCTTCAAGGCGCGGGCGGTGCATTCTTTGTCCGCCTTTCTCCTTGCCAGGCCCGGGCTTGCGTTATATGGGCCGGAGCGTGCCTTCCGTGGTGCCGAGCTGTTCCGCGACGTCCAGTTCCCGGATGAGCCGGACCGCAGTGCAGGAGCCGTCCAGCAATTCCTGGTAGCGGGATACCAGAAGGCGTGCTTTTTCCGGAGAATCGTCCAGCAGTTCCACGCGGAAGCGGGAAAGGCCCTGATGGCGGAAACCCCGGAAAAAGCCGGCTCCCGTCTGCGCGCGGCCGTTGAACAGGGTGTTCCGGCACCCGGCGTCCGCCAGCAGGGGATGGAGCTGCCCCACGCGGTCCCGCAGCTGCACGTGGTACCGTTCACAGGGGCGGCCGCAGTTCTTATAGCTGGAGCCGTCCGACAGGAAGGTGCAGAACACGCAGTGCTCCATGTGGAACATGGGCATGTGCTGGTGCAGAGTCAGTTCAAACCATTCCGGCGGCGCGCCGCGGAGCAGGTCCTCCACCTGTCCGGCGTTCAGGTCATAGGAAATGGTGAGATAATCCAGGTTCCCCCGTTCCTTCAGGATGGCCGCGCTGTACGGATTGGCGACATTCAGGGAAAAATCCCCGATGCGGTGCAGGGGGGAATGGCGGAAGTACTGCGCCGCGCCCAGGTTGCGGATGAGGACGCCGTCCGGCTCCGCCCGTTCCATGAGCTTGAAGTAACCGGTTTCCGACGGCTTCTGGATGCGGGGCGTCGCCAGAAAGACGGGGATGCTTTTCGTGTGCCGCCGGACCGCTTCCACTCCCGCCGCATAGTCCCGGAGGTCTTCAAAGTCCAGATAGACGGCGTCCGCTCCGGCATCCAGAACGGAAGGTATCTGTTCCGGCCTGCGGCACAGCACGGACAGGTGCGGCGGCGCGTCCGGAGTTGCCGCACCCGCCGGAAGCGCGGGAAGGACGAAAGGTTCCGGAAGACGGGTGGGAACGGAGGCTTCCCTCTCCTGCCGGACCGTTTGAATTTGTTCCACGAGGGCGCGCCTTGTCTGGTTGAGGATGCTGAGCGGGAGCATCAGGCCCTCCGGCAGGCGGCATTCGCAGGAAGCCAGGCGGAACCCCGTTCCTCCCAGCCTGCCGAGCTGCTGTTCCAGAACTTCAGGAGTCAGCGGGCGTTTTTCCGCCGTTTGCAGGGGCTGTGCGGACAGCACGGAACACCCGTATTCCGGGCAGGAAACCGTCAGAGGCTCCCCGGCGGATCCGGTGCATGCCAAATGGAGGGGAAGGACGGCCTCCGGCAGGTGCTCCCGCATTTTTTTCAGCTCGGCGTTCAGGGCCGGATCATCCGTTTTCCAGAGCTTCTGCCCCGGCCTGACCTTGCTCCAGTCAATGCCGGAGGCTTTTCCGTGGAAGAAAAGGCGGTTTCTCTGCACTTTCCAGATGCGGCCGCCCTGTTCTTCATTGCGGTCCTCCCCGGCGTCAATGACGAAGCCGTCGCCGGGAGCGAGCGGAACGTCCCCTTCCGGCCTGATGTCCAGCCAGCCCTGGCCGCTGTCCACAATGGCGCCTGCATAGGCGCCGCGCTTCTTGCCGTGGCGGCCGTGGGTCAGGCGCGGGTGGTCCGTGCCGTCCAGCCAGCCGGTGGAAAAGCCGCGTGAAAATACCATTTGCAGTGCATAACGGTCGCGTGCTGTCACCAATTCCTCCACGGATATTCCGGCGCAGGCGGCGTCCAGGGCCTTTCTGTAGGCCGCCGTTACCGCCGCAACGTATTCCGGGCTTTTCAGCCGCCCCTCTATCTTGTAGCTCTTCACGCCCATGCGGACCAGGTCCGGAATGCGGTCAAGGGCGCACAGATCCTGCGGGCTGAGCAGATAGCGCCTTTCTCCCAGCGGAACGGCCTTGCCGTCCACGACCAGGGTATAGGGCAGGCGGCAGGCCTGCGCGCATTCTCCGCGGTTGGCGCTGCGCTGGCCCAGGCTTTCCGACGTGAGGCACTGGCCGGAGTAAGCCACGCAGAGCGCCCCGTGCACAAACACCTCCAGGGGAATATCCGTATGGCGTATGCATTGCCCGATTTCCTCCAGGCTCAATTCCCGCGCCAGCACGGCCTGCTTCAGGTCCAGGAAACCGGCGGCGAATTCCAGGCCGTCCGGGGAGGAAAGCGTCATCTGGGTGGAGGCGTGCAGCTCCAGCTTCATGGCGGGATCCTGCCTTCCCCACTCTGTCAGGCAGCGGGCAAGCCCGATATCCTGCACGATCACGCCGTCCACGCCGGCGGCATTCAAATGGCCCAGGTAGGTGAGGGCGTCCGCCAGCTCGGAGGTGAAAAGGAGCGTGTTCATCGTCACGTACCCCCTCACGCCGTGCGCGTGGAGGAAGCGCATCAGTTCCGGCAGGGAATCCAGCGCAAAATTATTCGCGCGCAAGCGGGCGTTGAAACGGTCCAGGCCAAAATAAATGGCGTCTGCGCCATTGGCTACGGCGGCGCGGGCGCAGTCCATGTCCCCGGCGGGAGCCAGCAATTCGGGGCGCAAGTCTCCGGGCCGGAGGGAGGAAAGGGTCATGTCGTCGGAAATCACGGGGAAAAACAAAAAGGATGGAGGGGTTACTGGGCGGTGCTGCGTTTTTCCGCATGGCGGAGCAGCGCTTTCAAATCCCCCAGAAGGAACAGGGAGCCTGCCGCCAGGGCCGGAAGCGGGGAGGCCAGGGCCGCATGCAGCCCGTCCGGAAGGGTGGAATGGATAAAGACGGGGCCGGTTTCCAGTCCGGCCAGCAGGACGGCCAATCCTTCCGCCGGCATGATGCGGGGGGAAGTGCAGGGAACCAGGTGCCATTCTCCGGTGATTTCCCGCAAAACGGGGATCATCTCCCGGATGTGCTTGTCTGCGGATGCGGCAAAAACCAGAGCCGCCTTCCGCCCGGGGAATTCCTCCTTCCATGTGGCCGCGAGCACGCGCGCCGCATGTTCGTTATGGGCGCCGTCCAGCACCAGCGGTGGCTTTTCAAGGCGTTCAAACCTTCCGGGCCACTGCACCTTTGCCAGGGCAGCGGCGGCTGCGGAAGGGGAGGGGAGGGCGTGGAGTTGCCTCATGGTTTCCAGCGCCAGGGCGGCATTTTCCCGCTGATGGGCTCCGGGCAGGGATGGCCGGGGCGTTTCCCCATCCGCCCGGGCGACCGTAAGGGGGGAACGGCGGTCCCGTGCCGTCCGTTCAATGACGGCCATGGCTTCCGGGTTCTGCAAGGCGGTCACGGCCGGTTTGCCGGGGGAGATGATGGCCGCCTTTTCCGCGGCGATCTCTTCCAGGGTGTCTCCCAGGTACTGCTGGTGGTCCAGGCCGATGGGGGCCAGCACGGCGATGTCCTTGGGCACGGCGTTGGTGGCGTCCAGCCTGCCGCCCAGGCCCGTTTCCAGAATGATGAAGTTCACGCCGCTTTTGCGGAAGTGGCGCAGGGCGACGGCAAGCGCCAGCTCAAAAAAGGTGGGCGGTTGTTCCCAGCCTTCCGCCAGTTGTTTCAGGAAGAAGATTTCTTCCGCCAGCGCCTCCGGGGGAATCATATTCCCGTTCACGCGGATGCGTTCGGAAAACTCCACCAGATGGGGGGAGGTGAACAGGCCGGTCACATACCCCTGTGCCCTGGCCAGGGCCTCAATCATGGCGCAGGTGGAGCCTTTCCCGTTGGTGCCAGCCACGTGGACCACTGTGGCATCCGTCCGGTCCGCATCGGCTGCCGCCAGCAGCTTCCCGGTATTGTCAAGCCCCAGCTTGATCCCGAAGAATTGGGTGGAAAAAAGCCAGTCAAGGGCGGCGGACACGTTCATGGGCGGTATTCTACCACGGGAAGGCTCCCGTTCAATCCCGGTATGGGAGGGGACGTCAATAAAATACCGCCGGGAACGGACGCGGCAAACACGAACAAGCTACCGTTGCTACCTCTCGGTCCTGGCGGGGTTTGCCAGTCGTGCCTCCACGGGGTTCCCGGCGGCCCAGACAGTAAACTAGGTTTGCGGTGCAGTGTCAACCTTCAAAGGCATCATCTCCTTCTGGTAAAGGAGAGCAAAATGGAGATCAGCAGAACCACGCCGATGACGGCGGCGGCCGTGAAGAAAATCTCTTCCTCCTGCCTGAGCTGGCTGCGCTCCCCTTCAATTTTCCCGTCCCTGATGCGCTGCAGCCCGTGCAGGACCTTGGCCTGCTCCTCCACGTCCGCCTCCGTCCGCATGACAAGCGTTTCCTCATGGCTGACGGCTTGGTCGTAAGGGGCGATCATGGTGCGGAACTCGGGGTCTTCCGAAAGGATTTCCGTCTCATCATACTCTTCCGCCAGGGGGGAGTTCATGGAATCCCGGAGACTGGCGATCTGTCTGTCCACCTTGTTCTGGAACAGGGCCAGCTCCCTTTTGGCCTTCTCGTAGGCCGCCGTCTGGTCACTCAGCATGGCTTCCCCCTTGCGGGTGATGCGGTCCAGCTCCTGCGGCAGGCTGGCCTGGAGCTTGAGCAGGTCCGCCCGGCTCTCCGTCACCTTGAAATCCTTGCTCTTCGTATTGGACGCCTCCGCGCGCTGGATGCGGTTGATGTCCAGCCGGGTTTCCACCTGGCGTATTTGTTCCTGGAGCCGGTTCCGGGCGTTGTCCAACTGCTGCCTGGTGGTGTCCCGCTTGCCTTTGAGCTCCTCCACGTCCGCGACGCGGCGGTCATATTGTTCCAGGAGATTGGCTATCCGGGCTTCCGCGCTCCGGGCATTGGGCCTTCCCTTCACGGCGGGCACGGACTTTTTCCCGGCGTTTGCCTGGTCGATCTTCTCCATCTGGGCATCCCAATACTTGCGGATGGCCTCTTCCTTTCTCTCGATGGCCGCCTGGAGGCGTGCCGCCTGCTGTTCGTGAAGTTCCGCCGCCTCGTCAAAACGGGCCTGGGCCGCATCCAGCTCCGGATAAGGCTCCTGCTCTATGGCTTTGATGGCTTCATGCCTGGGCACGAGGCCGGTTTGGTAATAATCCCAGCCGTAATAGCCGCCGGCGAGCAACAGGATAAGAAGAAGGTAACGCATAAATTGAAGGTGGTTAGAGGCAGAAGTTTATCTCATAGTGGAAGTTCCGCCGGATTTTGCAAACCTTAAAATCAGCCATCCGGAGCTTTTTTCCTCCGGGACGGGAATGATGATAAATCCGCGGCACGGGAGGCGTAATCTTCCTTGAAGCCATACTTTCAAATCATGTCTATTTTTTCATCACGCAGACAATTTCTCAAATCCCTGGGGCTCGCGGCCGGAGCGGCTGCCGCCGGAAACGTTCTCCCCGGGCAGGCCCTGGAAATCCCTGCCGGGGACAGCCTCTGGAAATCCGGCGCCCAGGCGTCTCCGCGGCCTTCCGGCTCCATGTACATGGGGGGCTTCAAGGCCCCCGGGCAGGCCCGCATCAGGCTTGCCTTCATCGGCGTGGGCGGCCGCGGCTTTTCCCATCTGGCTCAAATGTGCGTGATGGACGGGGTGGAAATCGTGGGCGTATGTGATTTGAAGGAAGACCTGGCCAAGCGCGGCGTGGACCGCGTGCTTTCCAAGATGGGGAAAAGCCCGCTGAGTTATTCCGGCGGGGACACGGAATACCTGACCATGCTGAAGGAGCTGAAACCGGACGCTGTCATCATCAGCACGGATTGGAGCACCCATGCCGGAATCGCCTGCGACAGCATGAAGCACGGCGCGCACGCCTTTGTGGAAGTTCCGCTGGCCGTCTCCCTGGAAGAACTCTGGAATCTGGTGGACACCAGCGAGGCCACCCGGAAGCACTGCATGATGATGGAAAACGTCAACTACGGCCGGGACGAGCTTATGTTCCTGAACATGGTCCGGCAGGGGGTCATCGGCGATCTGCTCCATGGGGAGGCTGCATATATCCACTGCCTGGTGACGCAGTTGGGGGACACGCGCGGGGAAGGGGCCTGGCGGCCTGAATACCATACCCGGATCAACGGCAACCTGTACCCCACCCATGGACTGGGGCCCGTGGCGCAGTACATGAACCTGGCGCGCGGAGAAGACCATTTCAGCCGGGTGGCTGCGTTCGCCTCCCCTGCGCTCGGGCGCAATGCCTACGCCAAAAAACACCTTCCCGCGGACCACCGCTGGAACAATACCCCCTTCATCTGCGGGGACATGAACACGGCCATCGTCAAGACGCAACTGGGGCGCACTATTGTCGTCCAACTGGATGAAACGTCCCCCCGGCCCTATTCCCGCGCCAACCTGATCCAGGGAACCGAAGGCACCCTGGCCGGCTTCCCGACCCGCGTGGCGGGTGAAAAGCTGGGCAACGGCAACTATCACGAATGGATTGAAGGCAACGAAAAACTGGCCCCCATTTTTGAAAAGTACGATCACCCGCTCTGGAAGAAAGTCGGCCCGCTGGCCCTGAAGATGGGCGGCCACGGCGGCATGGATTTCGTGATGCTTTACCGCATCATCGAATGCCTCCGCAAGGGCGAACCGATGGACCAGAACGTATACGAAGGCGCCTTCTGGTCCTCCGTCTCCGAGCTTTCCGAATACTCCGTGGCCCAGGGCGGCATGCCCCAGGTGTTCCCGGACTTCACCCGCGGAGACTGGAAGACGACCGCTCCGCTGGGCATCGTTCAGTAAAAAACTCATTCCCCATCCGGCCTGGAGCTTTTCCGCCTTTACAGCGGGCTTCCAGGCCGGAGCGGAGTTCCCGTTCAGAAAACAGGCCGCTGCAAAGCGTGCCTGTTTTTTATTGGCGTGAACAGCGGTTGCAGGGGTAAAAGGAGGCAGGCTGTTCCATTGGCAGCCCCCTGTTCCTTGATGAAACGGACGCTCACGTTCATAAAGGCGGAGCATGGAAACCCGCAATAAGCATTGGTTCCCTGCCTGCTGTTAGTGAAAAAGGCAGGAAAGGAAGAATGCCTTGCACCCGGAAGGTGCAACCGCACAGCCTGAATAATTTATGAAAGCGCCGGCTCAACTCATTTCTTGAGGATTCTCTTTAGATTGGCGACGTCCAACAACAAATTCACCGTTTCAAAATTCCCCTTGTAAAACACGCCCCAGTTATTGAAGACGCAGGGCAATTCCTTTGCCTTTTGCAGCGTATCCACCCTGATGAGAGATACCGGAACATCGTTCTCTCCACAGTACCGTTTTATGATCTCCATGTTTTGATGCACAAAGGGGCATTGCATATCATAATAAATTGTCAGCTCCCGGCTCTCAATTCTCCCCTTTTTGGCATTCGGCGCAAACCTCGGCGTTGTTCCGTCAAAGGAAAGAGCAAGCAGTTCATAGCCATGACTGGCAGCATCCACCGCCTCAAAGCCGAACTTCTTCGCAAAGGATTGATCGGCAAGCCAGGCTCTCTGTTTTTCAGCTCCGAGCATGCAAACGCCGGATTTGCCCTTTTCCCTGGCATCAGCCAGACAATATTCCATCAGCAATTTTCCATACCCTCTCCCCTTGTAGCTGCCGGAAACCCACAAGCAATATATATAATAGTAGTTATCCCCAAGGATGGGAACCCAGGCCGTCTCCAGAGGGGCATATTCAATAAAAACCACTCCCTTGGCATTTAACTTTCTAAAGACGTGGCCTTCCCTGATCCGGCCGGAAAGCCATTGCCGCTTTGCTTCAACGCCCGGATGGGGGGCCCGGCTACGGATAATGCAGCATAAATGTTCACTGGCCAGATTGTCCGCCGTTAAATTGATAAAATCCGTATTCAAAGGCGCATCTTCCATTCTACTAATTTTAATGTCTGCCTGTGGAAATGTCAAAAACTCATTCCGTGCCCCGACTTCCCGTTGCAGGCACAAGCCCTTTTGTTCATCCGGGCATCAGCGGGCGCATTACTCCCTTGGAAAATGGGGACCTTACAACAGAAACAAGGCTGTACCTGCTGAAAAACAACTGTAACGGCGTGAGAGACATCGGTCCTGAACCGTCCGGGGGGCCCTCAACTGCCCCTGACGGGCGTCTCCGGCGTCAGTTCATACGTCTTTTCCGTGCCATTGGCGGACACCCGGACGGATTGCGCCACCGGGGAGGAAAGGCGGAACTGCGTTACCCTGCCGTCCTTCCAGTCCATGTCCACGGTAATGTTGCCGCGGGCTTTCAGTCCGCGCACGCTCCCGTTTTTCCAGGCTTCCGGCAGGGCCGGCAGAAGATGCAGGCGACCGGTGCGGGACTGGAGCAGCATTTCAGCAAAGCCGGCCACGATGCCCATGGTCCCGTCCACCTGCATGGGCGGATGCGTGGTGAACAGGCTATCCATCATGCTGTGGCGCATCATGCCCTGAAGCATTTCATACGCTTTATTGCCGTCCAGAAAACGCGCCCAGAGACTGGCGCGCCACGCCCAGGTCCAGGAACGGCGGGAATCCCCCGTGGTTCCGCGCGCCAGCAGGGATTTGCGGGCGGCTTCCGCCCATTCCGGCGTCTTTTCCGGGCTGATCCGGCTGCCGGGATAAACGGCAAACAAGTGGGAGGTGTGCCGGTGGCGCGGGTCCCAGGAGCCGCCCGGCTTGCGGGCGATCATCCATTCCAGCAGCAGGCCGTCCTCCCCCACCCTGGGACCGGCCAGAAGGTCTCTCTTGGCGGCCAGTTCCTTCCTCCAGGCAATGTCCACGCCCAGGGTTTCCGCGGCCTGTACGGTATCATGGAACAATTCCCACACGATCTGCTGGTCATGCGCGCAGCCGTCCTCCCTGGGGCCGTGTTCCGGGGACCAGCCCATCGGAGCCACCAGCGTTCCTTCCTTCACGTCCTTCAACTCCCGGGAGATTATTTCCGGCGTCACCTTCCTGTCCTCCGTCCGGAAGTTGCTTCCTCCCGCGTGCAGGGGCTTGAGCTGGCTTTCCCAGAAACGGCAGATTTCCTTCATCATCGGGTAAGCCGTCGTTTTCAGGTATTCCCTGTCCATCGTGAACAGGTAGCGCTCCCACAGATGCAGGGCGTACCACGCGGAAGCGGGCTTGTTCCATTTAAATCCCTGGCCCCCGTAAATGTTCTGGGCTGTCCTGGCCGTCCAGCCCGGAGCGGGCTTGCCGCCAGCCGTCCTGAACTCTTTCTCCTCCCGGGTGATTTTACGCGCGGCGGGCGCCATTTCCCGGATGTAATCCACCAGTGGGTCATAACATTCCGCCAGGTTGGAGGGGAGCACCCCCCAGTAGCACATCTGGATGTTGATATTATTGTGGTAGGTGGAATCGCACGGCGGAATCAGGCTGTAATTCCACAGGCCCTGGAGGTTGGCGGGCAGATTCCCCGGCTGGGAGGAGGAAAGGATGACGTAGCGGCCGAAGTTGAACACCAGTTCCTCCAGATCAGGATCACGGGCGTCCCTTCCGGCGTCCACCGCCTGCCTGTACCTCTTCAGCCTCTCGTTGACGGGGAGTTCCGCCGTGGCGTCCTCCGTCTCTCCCAGGTCCAGGGAAACGCGGTGGTAAAGCTTGCCGTAGGCGCCCCGGTGGGCGGCTTTCAGCTGCTCCGGAGCCGCCTTGAGCGCACGGGCCAGAACGGCTTCATTCCTCTTGCGGGGCGGCTCCCCCTTCCAGTTCCGGGAAGCGTCCAGCACGTAATCCGTAGCCAGGGAAACCAGCACGCGGCAGGAATCCGCCTGCCGGACGGTGATGGAGCCGCCGTCCGCCGTGACTTTTCCACCCCTGGGAAGAACGGCAATGCGCGCCTCATAGGTCAATCCGTTTTTCAGGGAACCCTGCATCAGAATCATTCCCCTGCCCCCTCCGGCCGTGGCCGTAATTCTGTCCTGAGGATGCAAGGTCGCCAGGCGGAAGGAGGCTTCCACGGAACGGGGCCTGTCCCCCTGCACCGTCATGGAAACCACCTGGTGCGGAACGCTGGCGAAATACTCCCTCCGGTAACGGACTCCCCCGGAGTTGTAGGACACGGAGGCCAGCGCCTCCGCCACATCCAGCGTCCTTTTATAATCCTGCACGTTCTCTGCTGCCGGATACGTGATTTCCAGCGTGCCGAACGGCTGGTAGGAGCCGAATTTGACGGAATCCGGCCCCTTGTCCTTGGCTTCCGCACTGCAAAAACCTCCGGACCACATGCTGATTTCCGTCAGCTCCAGGCGGTCCTTTTCCACGCCTCCGTAAATGAGCACTCCTATTCTTCCGTTGCCGATCGGCGTGGCGTCCTTCGCCCAGGAGTTGTCCCCGGTTCCCTTCTGGGGCCGCGTCTCCTTCCATTCCGCCGGACGGCTGAACCGGATCAGGGAGGATTTCCAAGCCGTTGATTCCTCCGCCGCGCGCAGGACGTCCCCGTGGAACAGAACACCAAGAAGGAGAAAGAAGAACGGACGCATAACGGAAAGATACTACCATATATCCGGAGCCTTTTCAAAGCCATTCTTTCCGCCGGAAAGGACGCTTCCGGATGACGCCAAAAGCCGCAATTCCATGAAATTTTTCCTCACTGCGGAACCGTATGTAGGCTTGAGGAACGTCCCATGCGCACGCATTTTCCACCATTTTCCCCCGGAGTGGAACGCCGTTCCCCAAACCAGCACATACTGCCCCGCCATGCTTTCCTACTGCACCAACATCCATCCCGCCGAATCCTGGGCGGAAACCCGGGAAGCCCTCCAGACCCACGTTCCCCGCATCCGGCAGGAACTGGCCGCACTGAATTCCCCCCTGAAGGACCGCCCCCTGGGCATCGGCCTGCGCCTGTCCGCCAGGGCGGCAGCGGAACTGCTGGAAACGCCGCACGCCGTGGAAGCCCTGAAATCATGGCTGGACGAACACAACGCGCGCGTGGAAACCCTCAACGGCTTTCCCTACGGGAACTTTCACGGCCAGCGGGTGAAGGAACACGTTTTCCAGCCGGACTGGACCACGCCGGAACGTTTTGAGTACACCTGCAACCTGTTCCGCATCCTGGCCCGCATCGGGGATGAAAACGCAGACAGGCTGACCGTCAGCACGCTCCCCGCCTCCCACAGCTGGTTCCATGCGGAGGAGGAGCGCATGTTCTCCCGTCTGGACGCCATGAGCGGATTCCTGGACGTGCTGAGCAGGCAGACCGGACGCCTGATGCAGCTTGGGCTGGAGCCGGAGCCCTTCGGCCATTTCCACGATACGGAGGGCGCCATCCGCTTTTTCAACGGCCTGCGCAACCACTCCCGCCGCCCCGAACTCATTGAACGCCACCTGGGGCTGACGTATGACACCTGCCACTTCGCCATCCTGCGGGAGGAACCGGCAGACACCCTCTCCGCCTGGGAGGAAAACAACATCTCCCTCTGCAAGGTGCAGTTCTCCAACGCCCTGGAATGCCGCATACGCGGGGAGGAAGACCTGGAACGCCTCCGCCAGTTTGACGACGGCGTTTATTTCCACCAGACCAGCATCCTCCACCGGAGCAGAACCATGCTTTTCCCGGACCTGCCGAACGCCCTGGCCTACGGGCGGGACTACGCGGAAGAAACGCGGGATTCCCAATGGCGCATTCATTACCACATTCCCCTGTACGCCTCCCCGGAACCGCCCCTGCGGGGCACGGAGGATTTCATCCTGAAAACGCACGCCTTCCTCCGCAGCCATCCGGGCCTGACCCCCCACCTGGAGGTGGAAACCTATACGTGGAGCATCCTGCCGGACCATCTGAAAATTCCCCTGGCCGCCCAGATTGCCCGTGAACTGCATTACGTTGAAACCCTGTAAGACATGACCCGCATTCACAAACACGCCGCCCTGACCGCCGGATTCCTGCTGCTGGCCTCCGGCCTCTCCTCCTGCACCCTCCTTCCCGCTTCCTCCTCCGGCAGCCCGGATACGCCGCGGAGCCTGGGCGCGCGCATGGAAAAGCATACGGAAGTCCTGCAAAAAGACATCGGGCCCAGAAACGCCCGGAAGCCCAAATCCATGGAAGCCGCCGCCAAATACATCGCCGGAAGCTTCTCGGACATGGGTTATGCCGTCACCTTGCAGCCCGTTTCCGGAGGGGATGCGAAAAAGGGGACCGCCATCTACAACGTCCTGGTTTACAAGCCCGGACTGTATTCCAACAACCAGAGCATCGTGGTGGGGGCCAATTACGATTCCAGCGAACGGCTCAACAACGGCAGCGGAGCGGCCCTGCTGCTGGAAACGGCCAGGGGCCTCAAGGACATTCCCACCAACCACAACATTTACTTCGTCGCGTATGCGAACGGAGCGGAACCCGCATCCGCCTCTTCAGGAGCCTCCGTCCACGCCAAAACCCTGAGCGGCAGCATCGGCGCGGCCAACATCCTAGGTATGATCAACCTGGAACCGCAGGAACTGGCCGCCGCTGCGGAGCAGAAACAGCCGGAACCGGAATCCCCGCAGGAAGCCGTGCTGTTCATGACCACGCTCCGCGGCAAGGAATTCGCGGGCCAGTGCGCCACTCCTTTCACCAAATCCTGGGAGCAGGCTCCCCCCACCTTCCACCGGGAGCCCTCCGCCATTGCGGGCAATGACCGCCATTACGCGGCGCTGGGCATCCCCACGGTCTCATGCCTGTGCAAGTACGCCATTACGGATTCCCATACGGAGGACTATGTGCACGCCCTGACGGACATGATTCACCAGGTGGCGGACAATGACGTGCCCAAACCGGAGAAAAACGCCGCGGCGGACCAGAAAAAACCCTGACGCCTCTTTCTCCCCCCTCTTCTTTTACCGGGACAGCTTTCTTCTTCCGTGGCCGCTGCCCAGCATCAGCACGGGCATGAAGGAGAGCGCCACCAGCGCAATGACCATCGGCATCCAGTTATCGGAATACCGCTGCATCAGGAAGGAGGTCAGGGAAGGCCCGGCCAGCGTGCCAATGGAGTAGCTCAGCAGCAGAAGCTGGTTCATGGTCACCAGCTCATCCCGTGAGGCCTCTTCACACCCCCAGGCCATGGCGACGGGGTATAGGGAAAACCCGGCCAGCCCCAGCGCAATCAGGGAGGGGGCCATCAGGCCGCCTTTCAGCACCAGTCCGGCGCAGGCGGCCACCACCAGCAGGGACTGGCATTTCATGACGAAGGCGCGCCCGTACTTGTCCGCCAGCCGTCCCATGGGCCACTGGCCCAGAATGGCCGCGGCAATCAGCAGGGCCATCCAGTACCCCACGGAGGAATGGTCCATGCCCTGGTGTTTCAGGAACAGGGGCATCAGGCAATAAATCGTTCCCAGCACCACGCCGGAAATCACGCACCCCACCACGCCCAGGAATACGCTGCGGCGTTTCAGCAGCGTCCGTACCTCCACATGCACGGAGGACAGGGCGCCCGCGGAATCAGATTCCAGACGGGCAAACATCAGGGGAACCATGGCTGCCGCGGACAGAAGGCACACCTCCGTCACCACCAGGGACATGTCGCTGGGGAACCAGCCCAGGAGCAACTGCCCCAGTACCGTTCCCAGATAATAAACCACCAGGTAGGATGCCAGCAGAATGCCGCGGGTTTGCAGCGTTCCGGCCCTCAGCAGGGCGCTTTCCACCACCACCCAGACCAGGGCGCAGCTTATCCCCGTCAGCAGACGGAGGCCGCTCCAGGCCAGCGCGCCGGGAAACACAAGCAGCAGCAGGGTGGACGCCGCGCATAACATGCACGCGTACTGGTAGCTACCCTTGAACCCGGTCTTGCGGATCACCCCTCCGGCCATCAGCGTGCCGGCCAGGTTCCCCAGAAAGAAAAAAGCCCCCACCAGCCCGGCCTCCCAGGTGGCGGCGTCAGACTGTTCCATCCACAGCGGAACCACCGTATTCAGAACGGCAAACGCCACCGTCTGAAAAAGAAGCCCCGCCAGCAGCAGGGCAATAGGCCAGGTAAATGTACGCATCACGATAAAGCGGGGACTATAGCACCAAAGCCGCATCAGTCAACCGCCTCTTCCGCCGGAAATAAAAACAAAGGGAATGCCCCTGTAAATGAATACATAATTCATTGAATATAAAATATCAATAAATTATTTAAAAATATAGCAAACTGTCATATCCCCCGGCGCAGGGACGCGGGCAGAATCTTCATCTGCTCCCGGTACTTGGCCACCGTTCTGCGGGCGATGTTCACCCCCTTCTCCTGTAGCGCGGCGGCCAGCCTGGCGTCACTGAGGGGTTTGGAAGAATCTTCCTCCGCAATCAACCGCCGCATCAGCTCCTGAACGGCTCCGGAAGCCATCGCCTCCGCGCCCGTTCCCGCAGATC
>ENA-OWOV01000164-OWOV01000164.1-gut-metagenome-genome-assembly--contig:-NODE-164-length-26528-cov-4.705077_pt1 | contig 26528 bp, 24 predicted proteins | sample MGYA00248247_ERZ651799 | MGnify/ENA primary metagenome ERZ651799 (study PRJEB26908, sample SAMEA4031712) | gut metagenome | biome: gut; feature: normal infant; material: stool | place: China | collected 2015...
CCATCCACTGCTTTCTGCGTAATGCATACAATTTTTGTATCAAGTAGATTTTGTATATCTTCTTTAGAGCCTAACCTATGTAATCCCTCATACGCCCAATTGTTCATTGCCTCAATAGTCCTATTGCCCTGTATTTCAACCTGCTCATGAATAAATGAAAATAATATATCATTATCCAAAACAACGCTAGATATAATATTTATTTCTACTACTTCTGCCATATAGTTCCTTTCTGTTATTTACTTCTTTTCGGAATACCGTCAGACCAGTTCCAGGTATGTTCATGCAGATATGCTGGATGTGTTTTACAATTTTCATTTATATACAAAAATCCACTCAATTGCTGGCAAGTTTCCCATTGCTTTTCTTGCATACTCAAAATAATACACTGTATTAGAAATTTCATCATACAACACTTCCAAATTATACATTTTCCCGTTTTTATACATAGTAGTATAATAAATACATCATTACATTTGAACCTCTTTCATTCATCATAAAAATCGCCCTAAAAAACTGATACTCCTTCGTAAATTCAAGTAAAAAAATCAAATTCCCTCATATAAAATATCTGCTTTCAAACATTCCGCTTTATCGCACAATCGCAATAGTCCATCAAGTATATTTAATAATTCACATTTTTTATATATTACTTTTTCGTACTTCATCTCATCTATTAAAAAATCACCTGTTAAGTTTATTTCTTCTGTTCCCAATGAAAATAACCCTCTCCACTTTTCTAATATTGTTTTAAATTTAACAAGTTCCTCATCAGATATTAAGGCCTCTCCATAATATGGTAATCCACTCTTAAGTGTTTTCCCATTCCACGATGAAACAATCCAAAAAAGGCTGTCTTTTATATAGTTAATAAAATCATCCGGAATATTAACCTTTTCAATTTTCTCTTTATTTTTGATTATACTGAAACAATGTTCCAATGCCATAGTTTTACCTCCTATTGTTTTCCAAATAACACAATTGATCCATCTGGTGCAATATCAATATATTTTCCATTTTTCTTATAGCGAATTACACCCTCCACTTCACCTCTAACACGGCTTTTTGTTGATCCTTTCTTTGCGTTTTTTGCAAACTCTTCTGCCTTTCTAAGATATTGTTCAGTATTTTTTGCACCAACTTCTTCACCATGTTTATTAAAATGATAATCTAATGATTCTTGCGAAGAATCAAAACTACCTTTATTCCACTCAGAGGAATTAGCATTCTCTTGAGAATTCTTCCCGTCACCATTTCCTTTACTACTTTCCGATTTCTGGATCCGTACATCAAACATCTTCGCCAGTGCGGATCCTGAGATTGCCAATCCGGTGCCTGCAATCGCAATTCCCGATGCAGCAGCCGGAACACTGATTGCTGTACTCACACCGCCTGTCAATATCTCACTTCCGCCACCCAACAATGCTAAAATTATCCCTGCCGCCGTCGTAGCCATCCCAACTCCAAATTTGAGGCTGTCTTTCCATGTTCCAGTGTAACGGATACTGATATTCGGCAGTTTCTCTTTCAATCGTTGTAATTCCATCTTAGTTACAACCATCGCACTCATTCCTGCTATCATCGTTGCTTGTTTTCTAAATCTTCTATTAGTGGATTTTTCATTAATAATTTTCAACAACCTTTTCATTCTTGCTAATGAAAATGTTCATCTAACTATCCCATGCTATTCCAACTCATATTCATATATTGGATTAATTAAAGATAAAACAAATACAATAGCATTATTATATCCCGACATTCTTTCTTGCTCATTGTCTCCTAGATTATGTTCATTGTCTAATTTCTCCGAAACTTTTTTTAAAATACATAAATATTTTTCAACAAACGCATCAATTGTTAACAACTCAATATCAGTTAATATTTCGCTATATGCTTCTATTTCACCCTTATTAACATACATATATTCCTTTTTATCAAAAATATTATTATTTTCTATAAAATCGATTCTAGAATAAATAATATCTCTAATTGTAATATTTTTTGTCATAGTATTTTTCATTTAATCCCCTATTCTATTCAAATTTCCATCATAAGTTCCAAGTCTTGTACTTTTACTATTTAATTCTTGTGGAGATTTTCCCATTTTCCATACCCCGCCGTTATGCGGTCCACTTCCATCGGCACTCCCGATATCTTGACTTATATATGTTTTTGTCTTTTTATTGTAATAAATTGGTTCTCCATTTTTTGCTCTGTAGTTTGTTTTTTCGTACCCCAACTTCTTAGCAGCTTGTTGTGATTCCTTCGAAGTCATTCTATGCCATTCAGAATTTGTACCCTCCTTATTCAATGCCTCTGATGTGTCACTACCATTCTTCCCGGATTCACTGCCTTTACTGCTTTCTGATTTCTGAATCCGTACATCAAACATATTCCTTAAAGCATCAAATGATATAGCTAAACCTGAACCTGCAATACCAATTCCTTCTGTTGCAGCCGGAATACTGATTGCACTGGATGAACCAACGCTTGCTATTTCACTTCCACCACCCGCTAATGTTAAGAGCAGTCCTCCGCCCGTCGTAACTATACCAAGTCCCAACTGCAAACTGTCTTTCCACGTTCCTGTATAATCAATACTGATATTGATATTAGGAAGTTTCTTTTTTAACTGCTCTAATTTCATCTTGCCTATGGTTATTGCACTTATCCCGATCGCAATATTAGCAGCCTTGACAGACCTAACTGCATCTTTCTTTATACGACTTGCTGTAGTACAAAACTTTCTTACGGTTTTCTCTATTGCCTTTGTCCAGGAATTTCTGATATTTCCAGATTCTTTCATTTTTGAACTAAACCAGTTATACCTGGACTGTCCAAAGCTTTTCGCCCGTTCATAGGTCGATGGCCGATAAAAATTACTTTTACCGCTTCCTCTGCTTGATGATGAATATTTCCTGTTTCCAGCATTACTTCCTCCACTTGAATACCTTCCCACTGATGAAGATTTTCCGGATTTGTTTTTTTCTGATGAGCCACTACTGGATACTACATTTGTAAGTGCCTTTTTTGCATTTTGATAGGTATTGGATACCCAGTTTTTCGCCTTATTGTAGGTGTTTTTCACCCATGTTTTGGCTTTATTATAGGTATTTTTTACCGTAGTTGTAACTTTTTTTGCCGCTGATTTTATCTTACTTAAGATTCCATGTCCGCTCGGATCACTGTAATTCACCGGATTGTTTTCCGCATAGGTATACAGGTTCTGGCTGAGTGGTTCTAACAGACTTCCCAAATAGCTGTCCTGTGTCAGGAACGTGCCCTCCTCCGGGTCATAGTATCTTGCTCTCAGATACTGGTTTCCGGTCGATGCATCGGTATATTCTGCATTGTAAGTATACGGATTCTTAGTTTCTGTATTTCCACTTACGGAGACATTGCCAAATGCATCATAGCTGTAAGCTGTCTCAAGTATTCCTTCTGTGTTTGTCAGATGATCTACCGAACCGGTTCCGGTATAGCCATAGTAATACGTATCTGTACCGTCACTGTAATCCAGCCTTTCGTTGCCGTAGGTATAGGTCTCTCTTACCTTCCCATTCTCATCATAGGCTGTCAGCACCTGCGTATACTGCTGATTGATATCATTGACGTAGTTCCGGCTTTCAAAGTAATCATAGGTGTCTGTCACAACCTTGTATGGGATCAGTGCCTGGCTTGTCTCACTCGGATAAGTGACTTCTCCCGCTCCCGGCATGTTCGTAATGCCGTCCGGGTTTACCACGATTCCCTCTTCATCCGCCCGGTCTTTCGCGATCTTTCTGTGATAAGCTGATACCAAATCTTCCCAGAGTTCTCTCCATGTCTGACCGATGGACTCTTTGGCTACCTGGAATCCCTGCAGGAAGTTCTGTCCGAATCCGTACCAGAACATAGATCCTTCTCTTCCCTGGTCAGAGGTCTTCGGAGATTTCTTTTTCTCCTTGAAGAGCTGATACTCCTTCGTATCTTCCGTGCGGTTCGCTGTGAACATCCGGTTACTGTCTCCGTCATAGAGTGCCGCCATCAGAAGTCCTTTGTCATCACGTACGGCTATCAGACGATTCTCCGTATCATAGGTATAAGTATGCGTCTTTTCATCCGCATCTAATTCCCTTACACGGTTTCCGTTCGCATCGTAGATATAGGTTGTCTCTTTTCCATCCTGCTCGCTTGACACCAGTCGGTTTGCCGCGTTGTAGGTATTCTTTGTGATAGTTTCTGTCGCCTGCTCCAATGCGTTTTCCGTACTTTGGCGGACTTCGATCTTGTTTCCTGCTCCGTCATAAGCGTACGTCACTCTCTGGATCACTTTATCTTCTGAATCCTTCGTCACAATCTCACTGAGCTGTCCCGCCGCATCGTAACCGTAATTAGATACCTTAGTCTCTTCCTTCGTTTTAATAGACTCTGTCAGGATATAGCCCGACAGGTCATAAGTATAGCGGTAGGTTGAGATTGTCTTTCCTTTTGCATCTCTGTTCTGGATCTCCGTCACCTGATGTGCGGCATCATAAGTAAGCTTTGCACTCGTTTGGTTTGCACGCAAAACTTCTGTCATATTTCCAGCCACGTCATAAGTATAACCGGTCTCTTTTCCTTCCCGATCTGTGACTTTTATCAGCCGGTCCAGTGCATCATATTCATACTGTACTTCGCTTCCGTCCGGATAGATCAGCTTCGCAAGATTTCCGTAGCTGTCATAGTTATATAAGATAACACTTCCGTCTCCCTGCTGTACGCCCGTGATCCGTCCATCCGCATCATACTGATAGGTGGAAGTTCCGGTCAGATCAGACATGGAAAGGCGTTTGCCTTCTTCATCATAAGTATACAATACCTGCCCGTCTGCTTCTTCCGAGTAATCCGTCTGAAGAAGTGCATCCAGTTTATTATAATCATACTGGATCGTATTTCCATTTGGTCGGGTGATCTTTTCCAGACGGTTATTCAGGTCATAACTATAGCTTTCCGTCTCTCCCAGAGCATTTGTCCTTGACGTCTGGTTGGACAGCAGATCATAGGTGTAAGTCGTCTTGTTGCCGTTCCCGTCTGTGGTAGAAGTCAGATTGCCCACTGCATCATAGGTATACGTATTCCGATTTTCATAATTCAAATCTCCAGCCACCGCTTCCGTCAGCCGATCAGCCAGATCGTAAGCATATCGTACCTGTCTGCCTTCTCCATCGGTAACAGATATCACATTGCCGTTTCCATCGTAAGCGACCGCTGTGGTATTCCCATTTCCGTCTGTGGAGAATAGCAACTGTCCTTTCCTATCATACTGATAGGTAGTCTTTGCTCCGGTCGCATCTGTTTCCTGCACCAGACGGTTCATGTTGTCATACTTTTTCGTCTCTGTTTGCCCTAACGCATTGGTCAGAGAAGTCAGATTGCCATTGGCATCATACACATAGCTGGTCACACGGGTATCATTCACCGTCTTTTTCGTCAGATTCCCAACGCTGTCGTAAGTATAGCTTTCTTTTCTTCCTGCCGGATCCAGTGTTTCTTCCAGTCTGTCCAGCTTGTCATAACTGTATCGCACAGTATTTCCCATCGGCGACACCTGTGAAGACAGATTTCCGTTCTCATCATAGGTATAAGCGGTTTTCTGCCCCAGTGGATTTTCTACACTTTTCAGTCTGCCCATGATGTCATATTCATAAGAGATGCTCCGGTCTGACTGATCCGTCTCACGGATCAGATTGCCGGCGATATCGTAAGTATAAGACTTCTTCAGCCCCTGTGGTGCCGTCTGTCCTGTGATTCTTTCCAGCTTATCATAGGCATACGTGTATTCTGCTCCATTTGGAAGGATTTTCGATGTCACCTGGCCATGCAGGTTATTTTTATAAGAGGTTACATTTCCCAGCGGATCGGTTTCTTTACTCAGTGATCCGTTCCCGTCATATTCATAGGCATATGTTCCGCCATTCGGAAGGGTCTCTCCCACTTTCCGGTTCATGTTGTCATAGGCAGTTTCCGTTACATTTCCTTCTGCATCAGTATAACGGATCTGATTGCCCGCTGCATCGTAAGCATAACTTTCTTCTCCGCCCTCTGCGGTTGTTATTTTTGTAAGTCTCTGAAGGGCATCGTAAGTAAACAGCGTGTCATTACCATTTTTATCGGTATGTATCACCGGAAGAGACAGTGCATTATAGCCATATGTTTCTGTATTTCCATTGGCATCGGTCACACCGGTCAGATTGCCAAGTACATCATAGGTGTAACTTGTTCTCTCCCCTGCCGGATTGATTTCTTCTGTCAGCTGGTTTAGCACATTATAGCTATACTTCCAGATTCGTCCGCTGCTGTCTTCTTTCTGAGTGACATTTCCATTGGCATCATAGGTATAGGTTGTAATTTTTCCTTCTGCATCTGTGGCTTCCGTCAGATTGCCCACCTCATCATAGGTATAAGTGTTCTTAGCTCCATCTGCTTCCACAATTTCTACAAGCCGCTGATATTTGTCATAGGAATACTGCGTCTGTTCTCCCAGTGCATTTGTTACAGAACTTTTATTTCCATATACATCATACTCATAAGTCTCTTCAAATCCTTCATTGTCCCATGTATGAGTCACTCTTCCCTTGGCATCATATTCATACTCTGTCACCAGTCCGCTGCTTCTCGTCTCTTTCACCGGCTGACCCAGTTGATTATATTCATATTTTACCGTTGTTCCGTCCGGTGCTGTGATCGTATCATACAGACCTGTGGCTGTGTATGTCATCTCATACGTGTTGCCACCACCATCGGTCACACCGGATGGCAGACCTTTCTTGTTATAAGTATAGGTGGTCTTTCCGCCCAGTGCGTCTGTCAGTTCTATGAGTTGTTCCATCTGATTGTAACGATAAGTTGTTACATTTCCCAGTGCGTCCGTCACTGTCTTCGGCTGATTCTGCGTGCCGAACACTGTACTGCTTGTATTTCCGGCGGCGTCTGTCAGTGAAGTCTGGTTTCCATTTCCATCGTAAGCGACTTTCGTTGTATTGCCCAGTGCGTCCATCAGTTCCAAGAGTTTTCCATCACTGCTGTAGTGGTAAGTCGTCGTATTACCGTTGGCGTCGGTCATCTCTTTTAAGTGTCCCAGTACATCATATTTATAAGATATGACAGCTCCATCCGGGTAAGTAGTCTTTGTCCGGTTATTCAGCTTGTCATATTTGTACGATGTAACAAGCCCGTCAGCATCCTCTGTCAGGACATTTCCATTGTCATCATAGGTGTAACGAATGGTAAGTCCTCCCTCATCTGTGTAAGAAGTTGTTCTTGCCAGTTCATCATAGGTATAGCTGTCACTGGTTCCTTGCGGATATGTGATCTGTGTCGGAAGTCCATCCTCCTGAAATGTATAGGACACCTGTTCTCCTGCGGCATCTGTGACAGAATTTACCTGATTCTGTGCATAATCATAAGTGTAGCTTGTTGTATTTCCATTTTCATCCGTCTGTGTCAGGATATTTCCAAGTGCATCATAGGTGTAGGTAATGGTATCTCCTGCCGCATCTGTTTCTGTCAGTTTGTTACCTCTTACATTATAGGTATACGTCGTTGTATTCCCTTCCGCATCGGTCAGGGATGTCTGATTGCCGACTGCATCGTAGGTATAGCTGTACGTTCCTCCTGTGCCGTTGTCCGCTTTGATTTTATTTCCCATCCCGTCAAAGGCGAAAGATACGGTGTTGCCATTTCCGTCTGTAACTGCCGTCACATTTCCGGATGCGTCGAACGTATACCCTGTATGTTCTCCGTCTGCGGTTGTCTCGCCGGTCTTTCGTCCTTCTGCATCATAAGTACAGGATGTCACACCGCCCAGTGCGTCAGTTATCTCTGTCAGAAGTCCATGTGCATTATAGCTGTAGGATGTCCTGTTTCCCTTTGCATCTGTCATCGTAATCAGCCTTGCACCGGAATAGGTGTAGGTACTGGTATTTCCATTGGCGTCTGTATCTGTCAGAATTCTGCCCTGTGAATCCACGGTATATGTATGCTGCAGCTTCCCGGCAATGGATACCGACAGAAGATTCCCTGATTTGTCATAGGTATACTCTGTCGAGACTCCGTCATATCCAATCTCACGAATGACATGATGATTCTCGTCATAGTCCCAGGTCTTTTTCTTCCCGTCAAACCGGGTCTGGCAGGTTTCATTTCCTGCCTCGTCATACTGATGTCCGGTCGTGTGTCCCAGTTCGTCAGTTTCACTTTCCAGCTGGTTTTCCGCATTGTATTCCATAGTACGGGTTGTGCCGTCCGGATTTTTTACTTTGACGGTCCGCATCTGATCATCGTAATAATAAACCGTCTGATTCCCATTGGCATCGGTCGCCACGGTCTGTCCATCTTTATAAGCGAGACTTGAGACTCCGCCATTGGCATCGGTCTGAGTGGTCACTCTTCCCTGATCATCATACACATTTTGGACAATTCGCATACCGTTCGCATCATACCATGCTGTCATGCGATGAGCGTCATCGTATTCATACCTTGTCACCGCTCCGTTGGCATCTGTGTAAGAGATCAGATTTCCGTTCCCGTCATAGGCATAGGACAGGGTACTGCCGTTCGGAAGCTGAATTGCGGTAATATATCCTTCTTCATTTGTTGTAAACTCGTATTTTATTCCTGCCGGAGATGTAATCTCCCTGAGATTATAATTGTCATCATAGGTAAGGACGGTCTGATTTCCTTTTTCATCTTCGATGGAAGTCAGCATTCCAAAGTAATTAAATGTTTTTGTTACATTCGTTTCATCTGTGATGGTGTACTGATAGACCGGATAGCTTTCTTCTCCTTCCCCAAAGTCAAACGTGTTTTCTTTGATCTTCTTCTGGTTCAGTTTCAGTTCATAACCATCTGGTGCTGTATATTCCCCATCTTTTTCAGTAAAGACCAGAATGCTTCCATCCCCACGGCGATAGTGTAGATTTCCATCTTTATCTTTTGTGATCTGTTCGGTGTAATCAAACGACCACCCACGACCGAATACACTGGATAATCCTGCTCCTTTGGAGTTGTAGTTCCGTTCAATCACAAAGTCATCCGTGTAATCTGGAATCGAAACATCGGTACGGTTCAGATAGAAATTTCCGGTGTTTAAGTTTACCGGTTCGAATCCAAACTCACAATGCAGCCCTCTTCCCATCAATGCCGCATCAATCTTTGCTTTTTCTGTATCATCCAGTGCCGGTGGATTATATGGAACGGTCGCATTCTTCTTTGGATTACGAATAAACAGAGTATTATTCTCCACCAGAAGCATATCCTGTACCCGGTTGTCGTGCATAATCTGGGCAAGCGGTATTCCATAATAATTCGCAATCTTCGGAAGCGTGTCATACTGTGTCACTTTATAAATGGTAAAGTCATCACTCTTTTTTGTCTGGCCTGTGATTCCATCCTTCGCCGCCGTCCCATTGATGTAATAAAGCACATTAAATTCCGGCTCTGTAAAAGGATATACCGTCTGCCAGTTCCCAAGTTTATCTTTATATTTCGTCGTCCCCTTAGAAAATGCACTGTCAAAACTGCTGCTGTCCGGATATTTATAGGAATAGCTTGCCAGAGAAACGCCCTGATAATCTTTTTTCTCATCATTTAAGGCATAACCTACCATAGCTCCCGGTGTTGCGATGCCATCTGCAAACACTCCCTGGAACTGCAGTTTTCCGCTCTTATCCGTCAGTACCATGCTTCTGAGTGCAACTGTCGTATCGTTAAGTCCGTAATTTAGGTTCACCGGATCCGGCACACTCCAGTTAATAGTGATACTTGGGCGTTTGTCCCAGGAAAAATCCACCTGTCCGCCCGTTCCTGTAGAATATGGCGTGTAGAATGCACCTCCAAAATCCGTCTCATTCGTTGCCATAACAACCAGTCCATTGTTATCTGTAATCCCCTGTACCCAGTTATTCACCGTTTCCCTGATATCAAACTGGTGCATCCCATGTTTATGGACAGACACTGCATTCTCTCCTGAAGGTTCCAATGAAAGTCCCACAGAATTATCCCATGTAAGACTTCCTGCATTCCATGGGGAATTGATCCGGTAACATGCAAAGGTTGCATTTGTCTGCGGATAATCCACATACTGGTAGACATTCAGGCTGGCACTGTCAATTTTTGCTTCTGAAGGAATACTCTTCCTGAAATCGTAATTAACTGCAAAATACATTCTGCTCCGCCCAATGTCCTTTGCCCCCGGCACACCAGTCATGGCACTGGTGATGTATCCGGCATAGCCATAGCCGGCTCCATGATAGGTTCCATGAACCGTACTTGTTGTGACCTCGATCAGGCTTTCTGTCGGAACCGTAACCGTTGGATCGATTTTTACAGGATAAACCCTTTCTTCTGCCTGAAGCCAGTCTTTGTCTGCATGAACTGTAATCACATAAGTATGATTATCGGATTGTTTCTCCGCTGTCATTTCAATTTTCTGGGACTGACTGCCATCAGAATCAGACATCAAAGGTGCAGACAGGACAAACAGGATGGTGTTCTTACCCTTTTCACGAATGAAGATCTGGTTATCTTTATTCTCTACATCATATCCTTTTGCATCGAAAAGATATTGAAATTCATTCTGCTCCGTTTTCTCCCGTAAGATGATATCTTCCTTTACTCCGGTCGTATCCACACTATACTGTACATCAATATTTTCCTGAACATTATTATAAAGCAGTGCATGATCTCTTATTGTCGCATTCCCATAAGTTCCCTCTTGCGGGAAAAGTTCCAGTGTATGTTCTTTATTCGTAATTTCAATCCCACGTTCCTCTGTAACATTCGCTGGAAAACTGATATCTATGCTGCTGTCCTTTGGTTCATAGATAAGGTCCAGATTTGGATCACGAATCTCTTCTTCTGTCGGAGTTTTTACTTCCTCTTTGCCTTCTATATCCTTGGGTATTAAAGTAAGGTCAACCGGACGCATTTCCCCGGAAGTTGATTCATAGGTATTCGCTTCCGATGTAAGCAATGTAACATAATGAGTCGCATCCACCTGGAATACTTTTTCATGTTCTTTTACTTCCACTGGTTCTCCGTATAACCCTGTCAGTTCAACTTCCTTTTCATCAGTATATTTCGTAATTTCAGGCAGACGCAGTGAAACCTGTTCTTTTTCATTGAATGCACTTTCTACCAAAACTTCTGCATCTTTTAAGTTCTTTTTCAAATCATCGTTATTCTCTGCTGACTGCTCAGGCTGCACCTGTCCAACCGTTTCCTCATACTGCTTCTTATATAATTGTTCTGTCTGATATTCATCATATAGATTTGAAACTACTTTTTGAGTTTCTTCCGCTAAAACCGCCATATCAGAATCTAATAACATACATCCAGTAACAACGAATGCCAAAATTCGTTTTTTCCATTTATCCCACTTTTTCATTTATATTTTTCCTCCATGCACGATTACCAAAATAGACAATCAGCCCCATCAAAAAGATACACTGACATAAAAGTGTAACTCCACTTTGAAGATTTCTCTCAGACAAAAATGCAGGCAGAGTCATTATCACACACAATCCAAGAAGTACTGCGATCGCTCTTTTTCCCATGAAAATATCTTCTTTCCAATTTCTTTCATAAAATTGTTCCATCAATAAGTAAATAAACCCGACACGTATCATGTTCTGACAGAATCCGGATAACAGATAGATCAGCCATTTTATCTGTTCCTGGTCCAATCTGCCTGTCTTTGCAATCCCCCATCCAATGCTTCCCATTATACAGCTAACCACTAACTGACCAATTAAATACAGCATTCCACAACGTATCATTACCGATTTACAGAATTCTGTTTCCCTGGAAATATATTTTTTGAAAAGCAGGTATAACAGGATGATTCCAACACAGAAACACACTCCTCCCAGTATCATGTGCAGTGATCCAATACGCCGGTCATAACTCCACTGTCCCATAAAATACGGAAGTATTATAATTCCTGCTATTCCAATCGAAAACATGCAGCCAAACGCACTGCATAGAATCATTTTTCTGTCTTTCACATATACCATACATTCTTTCATATCTTTTCTCATTCCTCTTGATTCTTTTTCTCACATTCTACTAATATTCCCTGAACCAGACACCTCTTCTGTTTATCATTTCTCGTGCATGTAGATAAAGTCAACAATGGAGGAGTAATCTCGGTTTCATCTTGTATTACTCCACCAGAATCTGCCACAAAATCAGGTATTTGCCGTAAATAATCATTTATTCCTTCTGTTGTACTAAAATCATAGGATGTCAGAATATGTTCTGCTGGATGTTCATAAGCAGCAATAATATGGTATGTTCGCTTTTCTTCCGGAGTAAATAGAAACACCTCATTATACTTTTCAAAGTAATCTCTGTCCAAATATTTATCCAGGCAACCAAACATACTGCCATCTTTCATATGATGTCCATATAGAACTGTATTCGGACTGGAAAAATCTTTTCCGTTAACTTTCTCTGTATAAATTGCCCCATAAATGTTCGACTCTTTATCAATATCGTGGCTCAGATAATATCCATCCTCGTCCCCCTGCACGACCGGATAGTCAATTTTTGTTCCCGGAATCCGAATCCACGCATATACATCCGCATTTCTGTTTTGCCAATAGTTAAAATCTATCCATTCCTCCGGCTCTGTTTCTTCACAGAATTGTTGGTATACTTTTGCAGTCTTATCCCGGATAGCTTTCCCAAAACAGAAAATGCACGTACACACAATTCCTGCAGCTATAACTTTCATGACCTTTTTCATACTTTTCCCACCAGTCTCCTTCCTCTATAGTACAACCTTAATTCTTCAAGCAACTTTCTCTCCACATTTCATATAATCAGGTTAAATATATTGTATTTTATAATTCACATCTTTTCAACCAATATTTAATCTCATGTATAAAAAATGCCAGGCACTGGAACTTCCCTGAAAATTTCAAATTTTCTCTTCCAGCTGCCTGACACTTTTCACTTTTCTTTTTTTTCTAATTTTCTTCCCGCCATTCTTTTAATGCAGCCGAAAGTCTCCGGTCAATATCTTTCCTTGCTGCCTCACATTCATCCGGGTATTCCTTTGCCGCCTTGAAAATAAACCGCAGCACAAACTTAAATCCCACAGGCAATGCCATGCGGAGCATGGATTCCGGTAATACAAAATGCGTCCCATGCTCGTATACAAGCGGTACGTATTCACAGGTATGTGGGCGTTCTTTCAGCTGCCAGTACACCGGATGTTCATACACAAACGGCATATAGGCAAGAGGTTTTCCTCTCCAGGAAAGGGTAGACGCACCCGGAACAGGCCATTCCCTGCATCCATCTTTTTTCCCCTGCTCAAATCCCTGCCATACGAAATCACTGGCTGTCAATCCGAAAGTCAGTGTGATCTCCGGAAAATAAGATCCTTCCTTTCACCATGAAATCGATCTGCTCTGTTAGCCTTTTATCATATCATCATGATTCCACAAATACAATTCCATAAGCCTCCGGGCCGATATAAGTTGCGATTGTTGCACCAATCTCTTCCGGCTGCTTCATTTCTACTTTCAGATCTGCCTCCTGAAGGGTGGCCATGTATTCCCGGCAGTTCGTATCATCCTGAGAAAAAAGCGGGATTGCCTGAAACTCAGGATCTATTTTACATTCTTCTGCCAATGCTGCCATGTCCCGCATCGCTTTTTTTGCTCCCCTTGTCTTTTTTACAACCTCAATTTCTCCTTCTTTTGTAAAAGTAATGATTGGCTTGAACTGAAGTTTATTTCCAATGGCTGCTACAGTCTTCGGCAGTCTTCCTCCTCTTGCAAGGTATTCCAGTGTATCCAGGCATGCGATCAGTCTGACTCTTGATCGGAATTTTTCCAGTTCTTCTGCAATCTCTTTTCCACTCATTCCTTTTTCACGTAACTCACAGGCATAAAATGCAATCTGCTTTTCCGCAGCAGCCGCACATTTGGAATCAATAATATAAATTCCTTCATAATCTACCATGGACTTTGCCAGCATCGCCCCCTGATAAGTTCCTGAAAATCCTGATGAAATCAGAATACACACTACTTCTTCTTTCTTATTCTTTGCTTCTTCAAAAATCTTCACAAAACATTCCGGTGACGGAAGGGATGTCTTTATATTCACCCCATCCAGAAGCATCTCCCAAAATGTTGTCATTGGTATCGTCTTATCATCAATATACGTCTTCTCGCCACATAAAAGCGGCATTGCGATCAGTCCAATCTGCTTCTCTTCCATTTCCTGCAATGTGATATCTGATGCGGAATCTGTAAAAATTCTGACACTCATTTTTCAACCTCTCTGACCGGGCTTCCCCCCGGCTCTCTTTCACTTTGTTTATATATTTTGACTTTTATCTGAAATGCAACTATAATAAATTAAATCATCATTCTATGCTCAATGCAACAAAAGTCGCAGAAAGAAATTATAAATTCATTTACCGCAAAAGGCAATAGCCTGTCCGGTATTTGCAACTTTTCCGCTCAAAAGTTGCAGAAAGGAGTTTTATGGGACAAAATGCAAAAGCTACTGACTTTTTAAAAGAATGCATGGCAGATGCATTGATCCAGAAAATGCAGGAAAAGCCATTTGAAAAGGTCACTGTAAATGAAATTGCGGATCTTGCCGGTGTGAACCGTTCAACCTGGTTTCGGAATTTTAAAACGAAAAATGATGCCCTCTCTTTTAAGATTGTCATTCTCTGGAACAGATACCGAAATGACCATGGTCTCTCATCTGAAAAATATACTTTGGATAATGCCCGGGATTTTTTCGCATTTACTTATGAGAACCGTTTCCTGTTGCAGCTTGCGTATACCGCCCAGGTTCAATCCTCTATCTATGATGGTTTCTATCAGATTATGATGTCACAATATGACGGGTCTGCCTATGAATGTTATCGTGGACGCTTTTATTCTTACGCCCTTTTCGGATTACTGGATGAATGGGTCAAGAGAGATTTTTCTGAATCGCCTGCAGATCTTTCAACAATATTTCATAAAATAATACAATCCTGAGGATTGCATTCCGCTGCCTCCATGCGTATAATACTTTATGTAATCTGTCGCAGAAAGTGGGGAACATCATGAGAACAATGGATTTTACAACCGAGCAGCCTGACTGCTGCCAGGTGGGTGATTATCTGGAAGTCGAAGAAAATCAGCTTCCTACATCCTACTGGTATATGCTCGAACATGCTTACGGTGCAAGTACAAATTATAAGAACCGTGAGCGTCTCCAGACCCGCAGAGGCAAGGTCACTAAGATATGGAAAGATGACCGCTTCAACTACATAACTTTGGAATTTGATGAAGAGGATGTAAAGTAATGTATAATAAAGATGATATTGTGTATATTTTAGAAAATGATCAGGTCGTCCGCAAGGCAAAGGTTGCCGGAAGACAGGATGATCTTTATATCGTTCAGTTGATCGGTTCCTGCGGTGCGATTCATCTGCCGGAAAGCCGGCTGTTTGAAAGTGCTGAAGCAGCAGAAGAAAACCGCCAAAAGACGAAACTGAACAGTGCCAATGTCAGAAATGACTTTATCAGTAACCGGCCTGACCCGTTCGACCGCTGGATCAACAGTCAGAAATTCTGATATTTTATCGCAGGTTGTATTTACCAAATAAGGTTAAAGAAGTTATATAGAAAAACTTCTTTAACCTTATTTTGCTCTTTATTCCTTTTTTTCTGCTTTTTCCCCTGTCTCATACGCTCTGATTCTGCGAAGTAGCTTTCTGTATAATTCATCCTGAAGCAGTTCCCTATGCTCATATGAAACAGGGTAATCATTCAGAAAGTCCGGGTGTTCTTCTATATATTTATCTCTTTCTGCCTGCCCGGCATTCAATAAATATTTCTCATAAAAATCCAAATCATCCAACTTCCTTTGATTCATGCCTACTCTCCTGACTTCAAAGTATGCCTTCTAAAGATCCACCACATTTTTCGATCTATTCACTAATCCTCATCTTAGAGTTTCTATCTGTAATTGTCAATAGAATTTGACTGGTAATATTTTCCATGTACTATACATAATTTCTATGATGTCAGGGTCAAAAGGTCTGAAACCACGTGTGCTTGCACACTGGTGATAGAATGACCTTTTGACCCCAACATCTTTCTATCAGAATAGTAAAAATGTATCCGGGGTATCACATTTGCAGAAAATTATTTCTATATAAAAATAGCACCCTGCATGATGCAAGGTGCCGTAAATAAGTATAACTATAAATTTTATATGTTTTTCCGCTTTTAAAACGGTGTGCCATACAGATCATACGGTGTCACCTGGTATACATAGTAATTCAGCCAGTTAGCATACAGATTATTTGCATGGGCTCTCCATGTCAGCATCGGCTTTTTGGATGTATCATCTCCCGGATAATAATTTTTCGGGATAACCGGATTTAATCCCTTTGTCGAATCTCTTTTGTATTCTGTATCCAGCGTCATCCTGTCATACTCAGGATGTCCCATGACAAAAATCTGACGGCCATTCTGTGCCATACACATATACACTCCCGCCTCGTCGGAATCAGCCAGGATCGTGATACGTTCATCCGCCTCCAGAAGATCCTGCGGAACTTCTGTATGTCTTGAATGTGGTGCAAGAAACATATCGTCAAACCCTCTCACGATCGGAATCTTACGGTTTCTTACATGATGCCAGTACAGACCGGAACGCTTTTCAGGAAGCTGTACCTTGTCAATTCCATAATGATAGTAGATCCCTGCCTGGGCTCCCCAGCACAAATGGAGCGTAGATACAACATTCGTCTTCGTCCACTCCATGATCCCTTTCAGTTCTTCCCAGTAATCCACGTCTTCAAACGGCATCTGCTCCACCGGAGCTCCTGTAATGATAAATCCGTCAAATTTTTTATTTTTAATATCTTCAAACGCTTCATAAAACTTATAAATATGACTGGTGGATGTATTCTTGGATACATGGCTTGTCACCCTCACAAATGTCACATCCACCTGCAGCGGTGTATTTGATAACGCCCGCAGAATCTGCAACTCTGTATCTTCTTTTAAAGGCATCAGGTTTAACAACCCGATACTGATAGGTCGGATATCCTGATGTGCTGCCCTGAATTCATCCATCACAAAAATATTCTCCTGCTCAAGGATCTCCTTTACAGGTAAATCATTTTGTACTCGAATCGGCATATGGCTCATCTCCCTTTTCTTTTAATATATTTTTCTCCATATGTACATAAGATCCGTCTGCCTGTACATATCCCTGCTCATCATAGCTGTCGGTATCTGTAGGAAGCTGCTTTTTTCTCAGTTTTCGATTCACAACCATACTGATGATATAATAAATCACTGCAAATGTAGGTACTCCCAGGAGCATACCCGGGATTCCGAATAATCCTCCTGCGATCAGGATAGAAAATACAACCCAGAATGCAGAAAGTCCGGTTGAATTTCCAAGGATCTTTGGTCCGAGGATATTTCCGTCAAACTGCTGAAGCAAAATAATAAAAATAACAAAATAAACTCCCTTTACCGGATCTGCAAGAAAGATCAGCAACGCACTTGGAATCGCCCCAATATAAGGTCCGAAAAATGGAATTACATTCGTCACACCTACAATTACACTGACCAACAGCGTATATGGTATATTTAAAATCGACAGCCCGATAAAGCAAAGTACTCCGATAATTGCAGAATCAATGATCTTACCAATAATAAATCCACCAAAAATCTCATTACTTTTGCTTCCGACATGCAAAATCAGGTTCGCCTTTGTCGGTCTGAAAATTGCATAAACGAGCTTCTTTGCCTGGCACATGAACTTTTCTTTACTGAAAAGGACATAAATGGACACGATCATTCCAATGATAAAATTCAGGATTTCACGTACCATCAGAATCACCCCTGCAGTAAGCTGCGTCATCCATTCATTCACTTTATCCATCAGATCTGTCCGCATCCAATTCTGGATAAAAGTCGTTGCCTCTTTCATCACATTTTCAAGGATCTTACCGACTGTGGAATCTGAGGAATGCATTTCATTAAACGCTTTTACAAAACGGTTCATTTGACTCGGTACATTGACGATCATATCCCGGATACTGGTATAAAGCTGTGGAATCATCATATTCAGCAAGGCTACAATTACCGCCACAAGCAGAACCAGTGATACTAAAATTCCCACTCCTCTTGAAAAAGTTTCTTTCCGTTTCATCTTCGGACATTTTTTTTCAAAAAACGGAACTAATTTACTGTCAATCACCTTGACGATCGGATTCAGCAGATATGCGATCGCCAGTCCGTAAATAATCGGTTTCGCAACCGATAGAAATGACTTCACTGCATACGATATCTCGCTCAGACGCAACAACGCAAAATAGAATAAAATGCATGCCGCCACCACAAAGAACATCGCCATACTTTTAATTACCTGCTCTTTAAAATTTGAAGATCTTTTCTGAGCCGAAAGTAACTGTTCCTTTGGTGAAAGCACAGTGTCCGACTTATCATATTCAGGAAATTTTTCCCCGGCTTTCTTTTCCTCCATCTTTTTCCTTCCTTTCCTTTACGCATATGTAGATTATAACGCGGCTGACCTATAAGAGTCAACCGCAGAAAAAGGGCATATGAAAAAGCAAAATTCTTTCACATACCCTTTCAGGATCACCATACACTTCATTCCATGACCGGTAATCTCTTCTGATTCATTTTATCTTTCCTTTTTCAAATATTAGCGGCACTGGAAAGTCGCACACTCTGTGCCTTCACAATGACAGGCATCACTGCCTTCCACACTGATCTTTCCTGCATGACACTGACAATCCTCATTATACATACATTCTGTTGCCTTACAGTCAACACTACAAAGATCAGAAGGAGACCGGTCTGAAACTGCTGCATTCATATAACTGCCTTCTTTTCTCTCCTGAAAGCTGTCGCAACAGGTCTCCTGTGCAGTCTTTGCAGTATCTCCTCCCACCTGAATCTTGTCCAAATCGCACAGGAACTTGTAGTTGTGCACACATGTCTGTACCGTACATTTTAAATCCGGCATACTGATTACCTCCTCTTATTTACAGAATCAGTATCAGTATGCCGGACTTTAGAACATTTTATACATTTTTTATGCATTCTTTCCACAGCAATATTTATATTTCTTTCCACTTCCACATGGACAAGGCTCATTTCTGCCGATCTTTTTAGCCTTACGGACTGTGCCTGACTGCTTCTGCTCACGATACAGCTTTTTCTTTGTATCAGCATCAAAGATCTTATCCCACTGCGGCAGTTCATACAGCCAGTCAGCTTTTGCATCTACCATGTTCTTGTAAAGCATCTCTTTATCAAAAACTAAAGTAACATCTGTATTCTCATCCATCGTCTCGATCGGGTTCGGAACTTTCAGACTGTCATTAATTCCATCCAGGAATCCTACCATCGTCATCACGTCCTGACCATATTTCTCTGCAAGTTCCTTTACAGTTCCTCTTACTTCCTCTTCCGGATTGTCAAGAAGCTGCTCATATATTTTTTTCTCAATCGTAAAATATCTGCTCCAGAATGTCTCCAGTTCATTCTTGGAAAGATTTCTGTCATACGCCATATCACGCCACTGATCTAATAAACTTTTTTCGCTCATTGTATATTGCTCCTTTGTCTCTAAATAAATAATTCGAATTCAATCGCTTATTCATTATATAACAATTTCCGTTTGCCGTAAACTGTTTTTTTGTGTATACTGAATATAGTTGATCCTTTTATTTTCAAAAGGAATCGCTCATTACACGATAATTGATTTTTATTTTTAGAAAGGTTCTACAATGAAAAAGGCAAAACGTATTCTGGCTCTGATCGGTGTCATATTTCTTGTCGCCATGTATCTTAGTACTCTTATCTTTTCACTGATCGATTCACCGCTCGCTTCAGATCTTTTGAAAGGTTCGGTTGCAGCCACCATTCTTGTACCTGTCGTTCTTTACGGATTTGTTCTGTTCTCCCGCCTTTTCGGGAATGACCATGATGACAGAAATGATTAGCTCTCAGACATAAAAGATATCTGCCAGTTTCAATGCACTGGCAGATTTTTCTCTCCAGCCCTCCCAGACCGTCTCCGGTTGTCTTACTACTTGTCTTTTCTTCAGGTATTCTTCCATTGATATGATGTCTATCGGTTTTTCCTCACTGTTCTTACGCATCGGTCTACCTCCTCTTATCAGATTGCCGGATCAAATTCAAATCCCCGGCTTTATATTATATTTCACTCTCTATTAAAATATGATTCAAATAATGTTAGATAAAAGTTAAAACAGGGAACATCTCTGCTCTCCGGCACAGATATTCCCTGCTTTTATTATAGATTCATATGCTTTTTGTTATAGAAATTCTTATTTATTACGGTAAATAATGTCATCTCTTCCCGGTCCGTTACTGATCATCGTGATCGGATATTCAATCTCTTTCTCAATGAATTCAATATATTTACGGCAGTTTTCCGGAAGATCTTCATACTTTTTAATACCGCGGATATCTTCTTTCCATCCCGGAAGAACCTTATACACTGGTTTTGCTTTCTCAAGAAGATGTGTCACCGGAAATTCTTTTGTAACCTCTCCGTCAATTTCATAACCTACACAAACCGGAATCTCATCCAGGTAACCAAGTACATCAAGTACCGTAAATGCTACGTCTGTTGCTCCCTGCATTCTGCAGCCATACTTGGATGCAACACAGTCAAACCATCCCATTCTTCTCGGACGTCCTGTTGTAGCACCGAACTCTCCGCCGTCACCACCGCGTCTTCTCAGCTCGTCCGCCTCATCACCAAAGATCTCACTTACAAATGCACCTGCACCTACAGCACTGGAGTATGCCTTGCAGACTGTAACAATCTGCTTGATCTCATATGGCGGGATTCCTGCACCGATTGCACCATATCCGGCCAGTGTGGAAGAAGATGTAACCATCGGGTAAATTCCATGATCCGGATCTTTCATAGATCCCAGTTGTCCTTCAAGTAAGATCGTCTTTCCTTCTTTCAGTGCTTCATGGAGGAACAGAGATACATTCGCTACATATGGCTCCACCATTTTTTTGTATTCCATCAGTTCGTTATATAACTCATCAGGATTGATCAGCGGTTTGTGATATAAATGCTCAAGCAATACATTCTTCTGCTCTGCCACACGTACAACTTTTTCCTTCAGAAGTTCCTCATCAAACAGCTCACTGACCTGAAATCCGATCTTTGCATACTTATCTGAATAAAACGGAGCAATACCGGACTTTGTAGAACCGAATGACTTTCCTCCAAGTCTTTCCTCCTCATATGCGTCAAAATTCTTATGATAAGACATTACCATCTGTGCTCTGTCGGATACAAGAATCTTCGGCATCGGAACGCCCTTTTCTACAACAGACTGTACTTCTGCGAAAAGACGCGGAACATCCAGTGCCACACCATTTCCAATGATGCTGGTCGTATGACCATAGAAAACTCCTGACGGCAGTGTATGCAGTGCAAATTTCCCGTAATCATTCACAATCGTATGGCCTGCATTCGCACCACCCTGAAAACGAACAATAATATCAGCCTCTCTGGCGAGCATATCTGTAATTTTGCCCTTTCCTTCATCGCCCCAGTTCGCACCAACTACTGCTTTTACCATTTCAAACCCTCCTGCGTATGTCGCTTGTCAATATTTATGAGCGGTACTTATAAATTCTACCACCTTATGAATTATACTATACTTTTGCAGGGATGTAAAATATTATTTCTCTTTTTTTTACATTTCCTCTTATTGTAATCCCTCTGAAAAAGTATTAAAATGAAAATCAGCCTGATTACAGGTCATAAAGCAGATTATCTCATCAGAAAGGAGACCCCGGAATTGAAAAAGGGATTTAAAGTATTTTTGACACTTGCAGCCATTGGTTCTTTTATCGGTTTTATTCTTGCATACTTTTGCAAGTCTTCAACCAAGCAGGATATGGAATCTCTGGAAAATGAAGAAACTGATTTTACAGAAGATTTTAGTCTTGACGGAGATCTGAAACCGGTCTCTGATCGTGGATATGTCTCCCTTACCAAAGAGACTCAGGAAGGGAACTGACAGATAAGATTCTTTGCCACCATGGTTTAAAAGGTTCACGAAACTATTTACCATTTCCCCACAATATCAAACAGCCCTGCTGTTCCGGTTCACCGGCTCGGCAGGGCTGTTTTCTACTCTTTTTATTTATTTTGGAAGTTTAAATGAACTCTTCAGTGAAACAATCCTGTTAAATACCGGATATTCTGCCGTAGAATCCTTCGCATCGATGCAGAAATATCCATTTCTTACAAACTGGAAACTGTCATAAGCCTTTGCATCTGCAAAACTTGGTTCTACATACGCATCCTTTATTACAGTAAGTGAATTCGGATTCAGATTCAGTGAACCGTCTTCTTTATTGTATACACCTTTTTCCTCATCTACAAGATTCTCATAAAGTCTTACCTCTGCTTTCTGTGCATAAGGTGCCGGAACCCAGTGGATCGTTCCCTTTACTTTACGTCCTGTGAATCCGCTTCCTGCTTTTGTCTCCGGGTCATACGTGCAGTGAATTTCCGTTATATTGCCGTTTTCATCTTTCACAAAGCTCTCACACTTAACAAAATATGCATGCATCAGACGAACTTCATTTCCCGGGAACAGACGGAAATACTTCTTCGGCGGCTCTTCCATAAAATCTTCCCGCTCAATATAAAGTTCACGACAGAACGGAACTTTTCTCTGTCCCAGTTCTTCGTTCTCAAGATTGTTCGCAACATCCAGATACTCAACCTGTCCTTCCGGATAATTGTCGATTACCAGTTTAATCGGATCAAGCACTGCCATCATACGTGGACGCTTCATCTTCAGATCCTCACGGATACAATACTCAAGCATCGCATAATCTACAGAACTCTGGCTCTTGGATACTCCACATAATTCAATAAACATTTTGATAGATTCCGGAGTAAAACCACGTCTTCTCAGAGCTGCAATAGAAACCAGCCGTGGATCATCCCATCCGTCTACGATTCCGTCTTCTACCAGTTTCTTAATATAACGCTTTCCAGTTACAACATTTGTCAGATATAACTTTGCGAACTCGATCTGCCTTGGAGGATTCTCGAATTCACACTCTCTTACGACCCAGTCATACAACGGTCTGTGATCCTCAAACTCCAGGGTACAGATAGAATGAGTAATTCCCTCGATTGCATCCTCGATCGGATGTGCAAAATCATACATCGGATAAATGCACCATTTATCTCCCGTATTATGGTGGCTCATATGCGCCACACGGTAAATTACCGGATCACGCATGTTCATATTCGGGGAGGTCATGTCGATTCTGGCGCGCAGCACCTTTTCCCCGTCGGCATACCTGCCGTTTTTCATATCTTCAACTTCTTTGAGAATTGCTTTCTCGGTTTTTTCAATATTTTCATTGAGTACGCCGCTGTCAACAATCATAAGACCGTTAATAAAATTGTAGCTTGCCGCACAGTAGTAGCAAAGGCTCTGCTATTCTCTTACATTGTTAAAAAGTTTTGAGTTGGCGGTACCTCCGAGAACAGCGCACAAAAGTCTGCCTGCAATCCACTCTTTTTCGGTATCTGTACAGCCGACACCCGAACGGAAACCGAGTACAAGTTTTGACTGTGAAACATCCATTTCTTCAACAACACGCTGTACTTCGTCCGCACTCTTGACATAACTCATATCAACCTTGCAAGGTGTTCTGTCAATCTTGCTGTATGCGTCTGTAAATACTTTTTCCGCTTTGTCGGCACCGCTGTCACCGATATAGAAAATTTCCACAACAGAGTCTTTTAATAATTTTTTCCACGCATCCACAAGGCTTTCGGGAGTAATCTTTTTGATTTCTTCAACACTGCCGTAACGCTTGATTCCGCAGGTTTCGTTTTTAAGCATATTTGAAAGCATTGTGCTTATCGCATAGCCACGCTTATCGTTAAACTCTGCGTCAATAGCGTCAAGCAACTGTCTGCGTTCCTGCTCAAAATCATTATCATTAAATTTACCGTCGGTAATGTTAGGATTAAAGATAACCTCACACAAAAGCTTTGAAATTTCCGCTGAAATGATTTCGTCGGTAAACACATATCTGTCGTCAATACCAACCGCTGTAAAAGTCAGCACCTGATAAGCGCCTGTCTTTTTTACGCTTGATACAATATCTGTTCCGTAAAGAGCGCTGAGCTTTTTGCTGAATTGAGTAAAATCAGGGTAAGCCTTGCATGAGCGTGTAAGCAATCCACGCAAAAGAGCATTGTGTGCCGCATCCTCAACATTTAAAGGTACATACAGATTAATGCTCATTCTGATTGTTTTAAATCTATTTACCTTGATGTTGTTAAAAGCATCACCGTCGGCAATAATTTTTCTTTCATTAGAATTCATCATATCATCTCCGAATCTATAATTTGGTTTTTCCAATCTAATATACATTGTTTAGTATAACATAATTTTCAAAGAAATAAAAGCATTTATATAAAAAATAAGAGCATTGTATGTAAACAACGCCCCTATTATGTATATATTTAAAATAAATTACTTCTTTTTCCTTCTTGCCGCAAAAGCTGTCAGTACAAAGAAAACCGCTGCGGTTGCAACAAGAACAATTATGCTTTCAAAATCAGTCACCGTATGGTCGCCGAATGAATAGATTATACCCATCTCGGAATTAATCTGATCAATTACATCAGGTTTTAATTCGGCAGGTACAGATTTAGTACATTCGGTAATTGCACTCTCTGTAAAAATTTGTCTTAACATACTGCCCGCATGAGAAATCGGAAAACATTTTACTGCAGTTGCAACCGAATCGGGCAACGAACCTACAGGAATATAAATACCTGTAATAAATCCGGAAATTGTACCTATAACTGTACATACGGCGGTATATGCACCCTCGGTTGTTATAAACATTGCAATAAACATAACAATAGAAGTTGTCGCAAGGTCGTCAATTGCAATTATGCCGACAACCTTAAGCATATTCAAAAGGCTTAATAATTCTCCGCCGATTACAACTATGTATATTTCACCGAGAATAAAACCTATCAATGTAATAAAAAACGAAATCAAAGCAAGACTTAAAATATATCCGAGAGTTATTCTGCTACGGCTTACAGGTGAACAGTAAAAGTCTTTAAAAAGTCCTTTTGACCTGTCGCTTACTATTGATACCGCACCGAGAGATATTGAAAGCGGCATAATAGAAATAATACCTGCCATTATCCAACCGTCTGTAAGAAGTCTTGGACTGTCAAGTCCTATACCCTCAAAACCTTTTGAAAGTTGATCTCCGAGAAAAAGCGCATACAAGCCGATGATTATAAACACCGTAAGCAAAGACGCAAGCCAAGCGCCCTTATTTCTGAAATATATTTTAATATTTCTTTTTACCAAAGCAAGCATTACTTTATCTCCTTTCCTGTAACAGCTACAAATAAATCATCCATTTTACCCTTCTGAACTTCAAAATCAAATATGTAATCCTTTAGCTCATTGACTATCGGCAAAGCTGCAAAAGTTGACTTAACGGGAATTTTCACGGTTTCTTTCGTAAATGTGTATTTCATATTCTTTGACTTCAGTATCCTTTCAATATCCGCCATTGTACTGTCTTTATGGTATATTGTAAGCATATCCGAAACATATTTGCTTTTAAGTTCAATGGGAGTTCCTTGCGCCGCAATTTTACCCGAATCCATAATTACAACATATCCTGCGTTCTCTGCTTCTTCAAGATAATGAGTGGTAAGAAAAACCGTCATTCCGTATTCTTTTCGTAAATTACTTACGGTTTCCCATACTGAAAGTCTTGTTTGCGGGTCAAGTCCTGTAGTCGGTTCGTCAAGGAATAATATTTTAGGTGTATTAATCAATGCTCTTGCAATATCTGCTCTTCTGCGCTGACCGCCCGAAAGTTTACCGTACGGTCTGTTCATAAAATCGGTTGCACCCGATTTTTCGATAGCATCGGCAACTGCATTTTTCAAACTTTTACCTTTTAAACCGTAAAAACTGCCTCGTATTGAGAGGTTTTCTTTTACGGTAAGCAGCGGGTCAAGCAAACTTTCCTGAAATACCGCACCGATTTCGGCTCTTATTTTGGAATCTTCTTTTCCGAGTATTCTTCCGCCGATTTCAACTCTGCCGCCGTCAGGCTTTAAAAAAGTATTCAATATACTTATGGTGGTTGACTTTCCCGCTCCGTTCGGTCCTAAAAATGCAAACAGACTGCCTTCTTCAACATAAAAACTAATATTGTCAACAGCCTTTAAATCGCCGTAAGTCTTTGTTAAATTTTCAATTACTATTGCTTTTTTCATTGCTGTTTCTCTCCTTTAATATTTTATTAATCGTATTTGAATCTGCTTTCATTCTCAACATATGAATTGTAAACACTATCAAAAATACCGCAATAATTACACCTGCCGCAATAAGCAAGTCTGACATTACAAAATCA
>ENA-OWOV01000166-OWOV01000166.1-gut-metagenome-genome-assembly--contig:-NODE-166-length-26249-cov-12.701704_pt1 | contig 26249 bp, 22 predicted proteins | sample MGYA00248247_ERZ651799 | MGnify/ENA primary metagenome ERZ651799 (study PRJEB26908, sample SAMEA4031712) | gut metagenome | biome: gut; feature: normal infant; material: stool | place: China | collected...
ATAAGCCGACGCTTCCGAAATCGAAATAACCTAAACACAATAGGCGGTGACGGATCATTCCGCCACCGCCTATTTCCCCGAAAGCGGACTTGGCAGCAAGTCCCTTTCCGAAAGGCGGCAACCACGACGGCGTTGCCGCTTTTCGGAAGGACTACATAAGATAAAGGAGATAAGCTGCCATGACTGTTTCAGAGAGAATTCCCTTCAGCGGCTTCCTGCTGCCCTTACAAGAAGGGTACACCTACAGCTGTGACCGCCGCACCACGGACGGTATGGAGCTGCTGTTCATTTCCCGTGAGGACGGGCATTCACGATATTACTTTGAGTCGGATATGCAGGAATTTGATCATAAGGCGGCAAGCGACGCCTACAGGCTGACCGTGTATCCTCGGCCGATCGGCGACAGAGAGGTGTCCCTGCTCCATCGGAAGCGCGCCGCTGCTGAAGCTGTTGGGTGTCCGCAGCTCGCTCTATGTGGACGAGTCTCTTTCCATGCTCTCCGGCAAAACGGCGACCGCTGTATTTGATTTTTATGAATCGGTTATGGAAGTCGATATTTTGAATTTAACAGGCATACAGGTAAGCCTCATAAAGGCAAAAACTTGACACCGACAGCGGCACTGCAAACCGGGCGGGTGCAAACCGAACAAAAATATGATAGTTTATTCTAAACAGCCAAGGCCGACTGTTCCTGTTTTTTTGAGTAAAACCTGTTTGAATTGAGGCTGACGACATGAATATAAGCGATAAAAAACTCCGGAAATTGCTGATCGACAGGGATATGATTATGCTTTAGTATACTGCCTTCGGTAAATGCACATTCGGATTTGTCCTGCCGGGAAATAAATTAAATTGCCAAGGGACATTCCTTACCTGAGAGAGAAAGCGAGAGGTTTGCCCTATGAAACGGAATACGAAACAGCTGATCCCCATGATCCTGGTTTTTACAATCATTGCGGCGGCCTATTCCTGCCGGATACTGGCCATGCTCGACATCGGCGGCGTTTGGATGAACTATATCCGCGCGGCGCTGTATTTGCTGCTGTTTTCCCTGTGGGGCTATTCCATTGACCGGCGCATTATACAGAAGCAGGCACTGCACTGCCTGCGTCTGACTGCGGCGCTGATGCTGGTATGGCTTATTTTGCGCACGCTGAAATATGAGTTTGTCACCGACCTGACAGTGGCGCGGTACATTTGGTATCTCTATTATTTACCCATGCTGTTTATACCGCTGCTGGGAGTGTATATTGCGCTGACGCTGGGGAAGTCGGAGGAATACCGCCTGACCGAAAGGGCCGACTTTCTGGTCGCCGTGCCGGTCATACTGTTTTTGCTGGTGATCACCAACGATCTGCACCAGCAGATGTTTGCATTCAACAGTGGTGTGCCGGGTGTGCCGGACAATTATGGCTATTCCCACGGCATTTTTTACTTCTGCAGCATGGGCTGGATGGTTGCGTGCATGACTTTTTCCCTTGCCCTCCTTTTGAAGAAAAGCCGCGTCCCCATCGGCAGCAAAAAAAGGATCAGGCCGTTTGTGATAGCCTGTATAACGGTTTTGTATGGGCTTTTGTATCTGTCCGGTCTGCCGGCTATACGCCGGTGGCTCGGGGATATGAATGTGACATTTTGCCTTTTATATGCGGCAATTTATGAAAGCTGTATACGCTGCCGGATGATACCGTCTAATACGGGCTATGTGGAGCTGTTCGAGGCGACAACGCTGGCGGCGTGCATTGCGGATCGCAGCGGGAATATCGTTCTCCGTTCCCGGGCCGCAGGGGAGGATATGGTTTGCCCGAGGGAGGGCGTTCCGCTCATCCGGCCCAACGGAATACGCATCTCCTCGGCGCCCATCAGCGGCGGCTATGCCGTATGGCAGGATAATGTGCGGCCGCTGACGGAGCTGCGCGCAAGACTGAGCGAAAACAAGACCAAAATCAACAGCAACAAAGAGAAGTTGCGGGAGGCCTATATCATACAGAAAAAGCTGCTTGAGCTGACGGAAAAAAACCGTATTTACGACGAGATGGAGGCAAGGTACGGAAATCAGATCACCAGAGTCGGGCAGCTGCTGCGGCAATGCCAGGGGGCCGCACCCGAGGAAATACAAAGCGCACTGAAAAGGATCCTGCTGCTGGGTACTTACATTAAGCGCAGCGCCAACCTGTACTTTCTCAGCCAGGAATATGAGCTTCTGCCGCAGCAGGAGCTTCGGCTGACCATAGACGAGGCGGTGCGGGTGATAAACGTTTGCGGCACGGAATGCAGCGTGGTCTACCACACGACCGGGCCTATGCGCGCGACAGAGGTGGCGCGGCTGCTTGACCTTTTGAAGGTCGTGACGGAAGCGTCGATGGGCGGGCTGTATTCCCTGTTTATTTCCGTGTCCGACGGCGAGATGGATCTGTCGGTGGAGTGTGCCGCCGGGCTGTCCTTTTTGGCTTCTCCGGATGTGACGGTTCAGCAGGAGGACGGCTTGTGGCTTGTGCGCACAAGGATAGGAGGCGGGAGCGGTGCTTAGAATTAAACACCTGGGCTTTAATGCCATCAAGGAAAGCTTTGACCGGCTTCCCACAGGCGTGTGTTTTTTTGACCGAACGGGCAGCATCGTCCTGTGCAACCGGCAGATGTATCAGCTGAGCCGATTCCTGCTTGACAGCGATATGCAGTATCTGGGCGAGGTCCAGGAGGCGCTGTCTGCCCCGGGAGGGGGCATTGTGCGGATCCCGGATATAGACAACACCTATCGGTTTCCGGACAAAACCGTGTGGAGGTTTGAAAAAACGGAGGTCACCGATCGGTACGGGACGAGGTATATACAGCTTACCGCCGCCGATGTTACCGACCTGCAGCGCGCCTTGGTACAGCTTACCGCAGACAGCAAGAAGCTGCAGGAGGACGCGGAAAAGCTGAAGCAGCTTTCCGATAATGCCGGGGCCCTGGCCCGGGAGAAGGAGCTGCTGGACGCTAAATCCGCCATGCACGACGGCCTTGCCGCCTGCATTACACTGACGAAGCAGTACATAACAGGGGAATTTGACGGTATGGATCCGGGCGTTGTATGCCATGAATGGGAGAAGGTCATTGCCTTCCGGGATACGATCTGCCTGCCGGCCAGAAAAAGACTGCTGGACAGCGCCAAGGCCAGCGGCGTGACCGTGCGGATAAGAGGTCAGGAGCCCACGGACGGCGAGGCGGAGCTGCTGTACACGGCTATGCAGGTCTGCCTGAACAACGCCATTCAGTATGCCAAGGCCACGGAGATTTCCGCAAATATTTGGGAAAACGAGGGCAGCTATACGGTGGTGATACGCAATAACGGCAAGCCGCCGGAAAAGGAGATCACCGAGGGCGGCGGACTTACCAACCTGCGCCACCGGATCGAAAATTCGGGAGGGAAGATGACGGTGCAGAGCCTGCCGAGGTTTTCTCTGGCAATCGAGATACCAAAATCCGGGAATTCGGGGGTGAATAACCTGTGACTATGAGAAAAATACTGATCGTGGAGGATCAGGCACTGGCGAGAACCTATCTGTGCGCCTGCGTGGAAAAATGCGCGGACTGCCAGGTGGCGGGCACGCTGTTCCGGGCTGACGCGGCTCTTCAGCGCTGCAATGAGGGGCCCATTGATCTGATCCTCATGGACATATGCACCGAAAGCGACTCGGACGGACTGGCCGCAGCCGAATCCATTAAGAAGATCTACCCGCAGATAAAAATCGTTATGGTGACCTCTATGCTGGAGGGACGGTTTCTTGATTGGGCCAGAAGGATCGGGGCAGACAGCTTCTGGTATAAGGACTCCCCTTCCGGCGACCTTGTGGGTGTGATCGAGGGAACCCTTTCCGGAAAGCACTTCTGGCCGGACGGCGTGCCCAGTGTCCGGCTCGGTAATACGCTCTCCTGCGAGCTGTCCGACCGGGAGATAGAGACCCTGCGCCTGCTCTGTGAGGGAAAAACCAATGCCGAGATCGCCGTAAAGCTGAATGTGGGCGAGTCCTCGGTGCGGACCTATATTAACCGTATGCTGGAAAAAACCGGCTACACAAACCGCAATCGACTGATGATCGCAGCTGTGGGCAAACGGATGGTCGTGCCCGGCTGCTGGATCGAGGAGCAGGAAGAAAACCGGTGAAAAAGTGAACAAGACAGCGTGCCGAAAAACCCTTTTCGACACGAAAAATTACCCGACTTTCAAAAGGCCGGGTATTTTTTTGCGAAAAATGGACGCTTGTTCACAATTTGTTTACAATTAAAGGAGCATTTGTCCTCACTTTTGAGGACAGACAGGGCCGGCGATCCTTGCTACAATAAAGTCATAAAGTATGGCGGAGCAGCTCCGTCCTATGTATCACGAAAAAGGAGGGATGGTTCGATGAAGAAAATCGTGGTCGATATGCAGAATTTTCTGTTTGCCGATTCCATAGCGACTGCTTTCAAGAATTCGGACTATGACATTGCTGTGGTTCGTGCGGAGTCTCCACGAGATACCATCGAACTGTGCCGGGTGTTCAAACCGTTTGTCCTTTTAATGGAGGTTACCGCCTATACTCCATGGCTGCTTTGCGAGAGGATGAAGCTGCGGGATGAGGCAAAGACGGTGTGCCCGGATTGCAAAATTGCCCTCATCGTGGATTCCAACACCGAAAAACAGGCGGCGAAGGACATCCGGGAGGCCAAGAAAAATGGTATCATCGACCAGTTTTTCTACGGCTCGATGACCGCTGAATACCTGATGGATCAGATTTACGCGATGTAAGGACGACATAAGAAAGGTGAGGTGAAGCACAATGAAAAAAAGAAAATGGCTCAGCCTTCTGCTGGCAGTGATGATTCTCGTATCAGCAGTGCCCTTCTTCCCGGTGACGGCCGATGCAGCAGATGGCACGGTGGAGGTTTCTACCTGGGCGGAGCTAAAAAAAGCGCTGGAATATACGACAAATTGCTCGGTGGTGAAGGTGGTTAAGGACATCGAAACAAAGTCTCTGAACGGGCACACCGGTCTGCATCAGGACAACATCATCTTCATGTCGATGGCCATGGACAAGGTGCTGGATCTGAACGGACACACCGTCAATGCGTATGCGAAATACTATTCGGAGGTTGCGCAGGGGTATCTGATCAATATATGTGATAAGGATGCCCGCCTGACCATCCGCGACAGCGTGGGGGGCGGCGCCCTGATCGGCGAGTTCAATCAGGAATTCTACTATGAGTTTATCAATGTGAGTGAAGGCACGCTGGTGATGGAGAGCGGCACGGTCAAGATGCTGTGTCCCTCTAAAGATGATCAGTATCTGAAGTGCGCCATCGGTGTATCCGGTACGGCGGTCTTTAACGGCGGCGAGGTACTGACGCAGGTGACCAGTCCCGGGGGCGAGAAGGAGGAGCGGTATCTTTCCCGCCGGCTGCAAGCCATTCGGGGAGAAGCAGGCGGCAGCGTCACCATCAACGGCGGCACCTTCGACCGGGTGGTTCTGCACAGCGCCCCCACGTCGGAGAACCGGGGGAAGTATGAGCTGGTGGTAAACGGCGGCTTTTTCCGGCAGTCCATCGCTCTGATCCTGGTCGGCGATGTCTATGCCAGCAATTTCGATCATCTGCCCATGCAGATCAACGATGCGTATTTCATGCGCAGCACCGATAAGCTGGACCCGTGCCGTCTGGCGATAAGCGGGAAGATGCAAAGTTTTTATGACAGAAACTGGGATTATCGGTTACTTTATAACGATATTCCGGGCGCGACTTTCGATGATGCACTGAGTATGATGGATGATCTAATACCGCACCTTATCAGTGAAAACGGCGCAGTCTTTACCGATGTACACGACGGAAACTGGTATGTGCGGGGCAATATGCGCCAGTGGGTTAAAAACGGCGGGCCGATCATGATTTTCCAGGGTACGTCGTTCGGCGTGCAGGGCGGCATAGCCAAGGTGATCTCCAACGCCTACGGCGTGAAGGAGGTCCTGCTGGACGGCGAGCCCATGGCCTGCGGCGAGCGAGGCTTCAGCGCACCTCAGGTGGATACCACCGCAGAGAATGAGCACAAGGTGACATTTGTTATGTGTCCGATTTCCCCCATGCTGCGTGCGGTCGGATACAGCTATCCCTACGGAGCCGGGTATGGATCCAGCTATGTACGGCTGGTCGTCGAGGATATAAAAGGGCAGGATACTCATCATTACGAGTTCTCGGACAACGAGGATAAGCCGTTTTCGTTGAGTTACACCATCAATGAATCCAATGTGGATACACTGACCACCATGGAGCTGCAGTATACCCTTATGCTGACGGCAAACGGGGAAAGGAAGCCGGTTATGCACGGCTACAAAGGTGCCAAGGTGGCGCAGTGGGTGGATCGGACGAAGGCCATCGACACCGTCTATCTGGATATCAGCCAGCCTCTGGTGCAGGGGGATTACACCAGCGGTGCCTTCACTGTGGATGAGAGTGCGCTCTATACCATCGAGGATAGGCAGGGCTACTGGGAACATGAGGATATCTGGGACCTGACCGGAAATGGCAGTGTTCCTGCGGTATTGGGGGATCAGTATTATCGCTTCATCCGTGTGTATCTCAAGGACGGCTATGAGGGGTATAAATTCAGTAAGAATAACCCGCCAAAGATCAAGATCCGGGGTCTCAACCGGGAATGTGACAGTATAGATGTTCGTGTCGCCAATGATGAAAGGTCCCTGAGTGTGTCCCTGGCCTCCCATCCCTCCGAGGTGATCCAAAGCGCCTGGGGTATCGTTGCCGGATTGCGGGCGGGAAGCGTGGTCGATGGAGTGAACATCAGGCCGAAGGACAGTTACTTTGATTTTGAGATAAAGGAGATCCAGCGAATCAAGAACGGAGTTGTTTACAGCACCAGCCCCAATGAGGTGATTGATCCCGACTATACCTATCGGATCAAGCTGGTGGGCACGGGCAAACAAGGAATGACATTCCACAACGGTCCGTGGCGGTATGATTACACATTTCACTATTATCTCAACACGAATGTCAAGCTGCGGATGAATAACGATTTTAACACCGCTGCGGACTACAAGGAAGTACTGTATGATGAAGCTGCGCAGGCGTATACCATTGATCTGACACCGGAGCCGGATGTTGTCTACTATGACTATCTGTCGCTGGGAGCGCCCTATCCTTGGGCGGGTTCCTGCCCTGGATTCAACAACAATTGGATCACGGGGGTGCCCGGCGGCGTTGCTGTCCGGAATTATTCCTGGTTTGATGTCGAAAGCGGGACGCGGCTGGGAAAGGATACGCCCTTTGTGGCGGGCAGATCCTATCGCTTTGAGGTAATCCTGGATTGCGAGGAGGGCTATTACTTAGCCGAACCGGAGGTTATGGATGCCTATGTGAACGGGAAAAACGCGCTGGTCACAGAAGCAGAGGGGAACGGAACCGTCCTTACGGTGGAATATTCCCTTGCCGTTTCCTCCGGCTTACGCGGACAGGTGGTGAGCTTCTGCGATGGCAGCGATGTGACCGTTTCCCTGTTTGCCGATGGCAGCGCAGAGCCCAAGTACACCGTATCGGTGCCGGGGGGAACAAAAGACAGCTCCGGACAATACACCACCACCTACGACATTCCCGAGGTTGCTCCCGGCACCTATACCATGCAGGTGTCGAAGAAGAATCATGTCACCCGGGAGTACACCGTGACGGTGAGCGGCGATGCGAAGACGCAGAACGCAGAGATTTGGCTGCTGGGAGATGTGAACGGGGACGGGGTCAGAGATATGACTGACGTCGTACAGATCTGCAGAAGGTTTAACGGAAAAACCTCCGTCTTTGATAACGGCGATGCCGAAACAAGGGCATATCGGCTGAAGGTTGCCGATATATATGCCGACAATTCGATCGACACGACTGATATCAATCAGATTCTGCGTTATTACAACGGTAAGTCCTCTGTGCTGGGATAGAGCTGTAAATTATTTATTTTGTCTTAATGCCGATGCTTTCCTTTTGTATGCAATGCTGCGATACAGACCGGATGTAAAGGCATAAGAAATAAACAGGAGAATAATCTCCCTGCCTTACCGTGACTAAGCGAGGCTGCGGCAAGGTAAGTACTAACCGCCCCGCAAATCAATGAAAAGGAGCTTAGTCATGAACAAGCGAATAGGAACCCTACTCTTATCCATTGTCATGGTGTGTAGCTTGCTGGTATCTGCAGTGCCGGCATGGGCTGCAGAGGATGACAGCGGCGTGACTGCCTCGGTTTCGACGGCGTCACCCGGAAGCACTTTCAGCGTCACTTTGAAAGTGCCCGGAACAACCGAAAAAATAAGTGACATGTCATTAAAGGTGCATTTTGATAAAAATGTCTTTGAGGTAACGGAATATAAGGCTCCGGCTATCAACGGCATGAATCATATGCAGTCAGATCCGGAGGATTGCAACAAGAACGGCTTTTTCTCTGCTGCTTATTACGAACCGTCCGGTGATGCGAAGATCGACTTTGACGGACTTGAGCTGACGGCTCAGATCAGAGTCAAGGATGGCGCCGCTTTGGGCAATTCCGAATTTTATCTGGATGAACACATCAAGGTCGGAGCGGTAGACGAAGACGGACTCCCCGTATTTCTGATTACAAAGGATGATTTCACGCACAAGACGGCTGTGATCACCATCACTGCCGCCCCGAAGCCGGCAACGGGTATCACTCTTAACAAGAGTGAATTGACACTGGTTGCCGGTGCAGTGGATGACAGCCTGAAAGCGACGGTCACGCCGGCCGATTCTACCGACACGGTGGTATGGTCTTCTGACAAGCCCGCTGTTGCTACCGTCGATCCCGCCACGGGCAAGGTGACCGCCGTAGCCCCCGGTGAAGCGATCATTACCGCAACGGCAGGAACAAAAACGGCCACCTGCAAGGTGACGGTAAACTGTGGTCACGACTCCTTCACCCTCTTCCCGGAGAAGGAATCGAACTGCACCGAGAAGGGCTGGGACGCTTATAAGAAGTGCGATCTCTGCGGCAAGCTGTTTGACATGAGCGATAATCCCCTTACCGGGATCCCGTACAGGGCTACCAACGACGATCATGATTTCAACACTTCTGAGTGGGGATACAAGGAGGCCGACGGCCACGCCCATGTCTGCAGCCGCAACGCGGCGCACCATGATACCGTAATGCCTCACACGGCAGGCCCTGCCGCAACGGAAACCACACCGCAGACCTGCACAGAATGCGGATTTGTGATGCAGGCTGCAACGGGCCATGTCCATGCCAACCATCTGACCAAGGTGGACAAGGTGGACGCTACCTGCACCACTGACGGCAACAAGGAGTACTACCGGTGCACCTGCGGCAAGCTCTTCGAGGATGCTGCCGCCGCCACGGAAATTACCGACCACAGCAGTGTGGTGCTTCCCAAGACGGGTCATAGCTACACCGTGCAAAACAGCGATGAAGCTCACAGAAGATCCACCGCTGCAGATTGCCGCGAGTTTGACACCTATTGGTACACCTGCGCCAATGACGCAACCCACAGCGCCAAGGATGATGCCGCCGCTGCGGATAAGTTCTATAACGGCAAGCAGGGCGCTCATGTTTACGGCAGTGAGTGGGTCGATTGCGGGGAGACCGGTCACGCCCACAAGTGCCAGTATCACGATGCCTATGATGCAGTGCAGCCCCATACGCCCGATCATGAGGGCGGAGCGACCTACGATTACGCTGTGAAGTGCACCGGCTGCGGCCGTGTGCTTGAGCCGCAGCGGGAGAACGGCAGCATTCGCATCGAGGTCCCCTTCAAGCTCACCGTGAAGAAGACCGGCGAAATGGATCCCGGCCAGGAGACCTTCAAGTTCGCTATTGACAGGTTCGGCGCACCCACCGTCTATACGCTGGTGCAGGATACCGTGGAGACCAATGGCGAAAAGACCTATGAGGGTAAGTTCATTTTCACCATCAGTGAGGATCAGGCCGGCAATCTGTCCGAGGGCTTCGTTATCCACCAGGTCAAGGGCAATGCTGCGGGCTGGACTTACGATGAGAGCATCTTCTACGCCATGCCTCTGTTTGTCGACAGCTATGACAGCGTTCGGGGCTGGGCCTTCTTCAAGTTCGACGAGAAGGGCGAGCTGGAATACAACAATCCCATGGAGGAAATCGGCTTCACCAACAGCTATAGCGCCAAGAAGCCGGTGACGCCTCCTGCGCCGGAAACCCCCAATAAGCCGGTGACGCCTCCTGCACCGCAGAAGCCCGAGTCTCCCAAGACCGGCGACGGCAGCATGATCGCTTTCAGCATCGCGATGGTGATCGTATCCGGTGCGGCTCTGATGGGAGCAGCCCTGTATTCCCGCAGAAGGAGCAGATAAACCACCTAACCGGAAAACCGTACTAAAGGATTGAAGCAAAGGGCGGGACGGAAGCCATCCGCCTCCGCCCTTTCGCTTTTCCAAAGAAAATCAAGCAGTTGGTTTTCTTTGGAAAGGTAATGTTATACAGCAATCCACTAAGGTGCTCGGCTTCAAAAACCATCTGGACTATGTAAAGGAGGAAAAGAGATGAAAACAAGTAAACGAAATCGATGGCTCAGCTTTTTGCTGGCGCTGATCATGCTGGTGGGCTTGCTGCCGCTTTCTGTGCTGTCGGCGGGCGCTGAAAGCGGCGGCGAGGAGACGACCGGTGCCAATCGGGGCGAAGCGCAGGCCTCTTCGCGGGTGTATCCCACGCTGACCAATTTGATCGAGGGAACGGAGATACGCTCCGGTTACCAGTATTCTTTCTATAAGAACGGCAAGGTGGATGAGCACTTTCTTTATTCCAATATAGACCCGGAGAAATATAGGTATAACGCGAGTAAGTGCAGAAACTATAAGAGCGATACAAATCTTCAGCGGGTTGTGACATACACTGACGGCGTTCTTATGTATTGGACACGTTTTGAGAATGATTTCCTGGATCTTTCAGGGCTTGAGGGAAGGCCTCTGACGCTGATCCTGTTCGACAATCTGAAGCTATCCGCCCTGTATGCCCCCGGCGTCGATCTGAGGCTGATGGTGACCGACGGCGTCTATGTCACCTTCAACCACAGCACCCGGTATAAGAACAAGACCGCCTACTGTCCCCAAAACGGTGCGACCGGCGCGGTGATCGATCTGGCCCAGTCGGAGGGAAGCATGAACGGCTGCGGTACCTTTGAGCTGTGCGGAGACGGAAAGCTGGGTATCGTCACGACGAGCGCCCCCAGGAAAACCAGCCCCGACTATGCCATCGTGGCGAAAAACACATCGGTTCTGGAGGATACTGCGCTGAATATTGTCTGCGGCAACAGCCACAGAGATGTGAGTTCCCTGATTCAGACGATCACACTCACCATCGACACCACCAGAGATGTTTCCCTTTCTATCAAAAATCCCCGGACCAACGCCGCCGCTTGGAGCTGCCATATGAACAACTTCAAGCTCGTCAACGCAAAGAGCCTGAATGTCTATGTGCAGCGGGGCTCCGGCGGATGGATCTTATTCGGCAACAACGGCGAAACCGACCCGGCGAAGGTGTTTAAGTATTACAGAAGCATCGGTAAGATCGGCAGGGAATGGTATATAGCCGGAAGAACCAACAGCGGCTATACTCTCACCATGGATCGCAGAGACTACATGCCGCAGATACGCTTCAACCTCAACTTGCAGGAGGTGAAGGGGGGTCAGACGGTGCGGGGCCTGAAGGCCGGCCTGGGCTATGAGATGTCTGCGGATATTGTGTATATGCCCCAGTGGATGCAAAAGCTGAGGGATGCAGGCAGAGTCAGGTTCGATTTCTACGGCCTCCTGTGCAAGCCGGGTCAGGAAGAGGGCTATGAAGGACAACCCTATACACTTGATTTTTATGTGGACCGCACCGGAAAACACAGTGTAGAGTTCTACTGGGCCTGCTGGCCGTCGGCAAGTACTGACTATAGTAAACCGAAGACAGAAGAGAGTGTCCTTTATCAGACACACATCGAATTTGATGTGCAGATGAACGAAGCGGTCAGCGGCAAACAATACATATATAGTGTTCAGCTTCTGCAGGCGGGGGGCGAATTTACCGAAGCAACCAACGCCACCCACAAGATCTCCCTGCATCCGGATACATTGGCGAAATGTTATACCGACAAGTCGTATTCAACTGGTATCCCCTCCGAGTGGACGTATCGGCCCAGTGAGGATGCGTATACTATGCACTTCTGGATAAGCGCACGGCACGGATACGAGCTTGCCGATTCGACTGCGACGGCAGACAACGGAGTTACTCTGAATGTGCAGCATACAAAGGTTACAGATAGGTCATTCACCTATGGAGAAAAAGCCCTCGTTGTCGACCTTGTGGCAAAGCGGAAGCTGACGGATGTGCGCGGTACGCTCAAGAACTTCCGCTACGGCGCTGACTCCTTTTTTACGGAGATCGTATCGAATGAGCCGAAAAAGTATACCTTCAAAAATACCCTGGTACACGACGATTATGACATGGAGGCAGGTTATATCAACGAGCGGGATATGTATGTATTCTACTTCGATGTAGCGCCCGGTGTTGGGTATTATCTCCCCGAGGACGCTTCGGTAAAGGTGATACGGCCCGCGGGCTACGGCTACAAAACAGTCCACGATCCCCTTACATACGACACGCTCTATAAGGGCGATTGGTACGACTATTCACCGATAAGCCAGAAATACCGGACCGAACGCTGGATGGATGCAACCAGCCAGTTGAAGGAATACGGGACCGATATCCGCATAAAGGAGCCAGTGCCGGGAGACCGCCCTGCTGCCGATGACAGCTATGCTAAACCGACAAGATTGCCGTTAGATATGAAGGTAGTGTCGATGCAATGGCTGGGACCCGACCACAAACCCATGGGGGTAAATGACAAATTCGAGATCGGAAAAGAGTATACCCTCGATCTTCGTATCGGATTTGAGGGCGGCGAAGAAATGGGCCAAGTATATCCGGTAAATTATAGAGATTTCAAGGTGAACGGTAAGAGTACATCCTCAGACGCGTGGATAATAGACGACTATACACTTGACTATACTAATTGGCATGTCTGGGAGTTCTATGGCTCCTATAAGGTGACTGACCCCAACGCCCGCGGCTCCGTCAGCGGCACGGTGAAGAGCTTTAATTCCGCTTCCGATAAGGTGACCATTCAGCTCATTCAGCAGGGACACTCAGAGCCTGCGTATGAAACTACAGTCTCCGGCGGAACGAAGGAGGGGAATCAATATACCGCCTCCTACACGATTTCCGGGATCGCTTCCGGTACCTATACCATGCGGGTGCTGAAGAAAAATCATGTCACCCGGAAGTATACGATTACAGTGGGCGGAGAAGCGGTGACGCAAAACGCAGAGATTTGGCTGCTGGGAGATGTGAACGGGGACGGGGTCAGAGATATGACTGATGTCGTACAGATCTGCAGGAGGTTTAACGGAAAAACCTCCGTCTTTGGTAACGGCGATGCTTTAACAAGGGCATATCGGCTGAAGGTTGCCGATATATATGCCGACAATTCGATCGACACGACTGATATCAATCAGATTCTGCGTTATTACAACGGTAAGTCCTCTGCGCTGAATTGATCGATGCTACGCTGCCGTTTTGAAGTCATGACAGTGCCGCATAATATCCGCTGAGGCGGGTTCACACAGCGCGTCGAGGAATATACCGCTTATGATGGCGTACTTGGAATAATTATGAAAAAGAGAGGGTCGCGTATGAGGAAAGCATTTTGCCTGTTTTGCACAGTAATGTTATTCATTTGCTCTTTGTGCGGATGTTCGGCTTCACCCGAAGAAAACCCTTCTATCCCAGGCGGGAGCACGATCCCCGGGGGCAACACCGCGAAGGATCCGGATGATAAAAACACAGAGGAGGCCGCTTTTGCGGCGCTGCAAAAGAAAATCGCACAGAGCGGCAGCGCAGTCGCCGTCGCCTTTATCGGCTATGTGGATAGCGAGAGCTCTGAGGTGGACCTGCGCGCCTATGTTGCGGGCAGCGAAACGGGAAAGGAATATCCCAGCCTATCCCGTGCGCCGCTTTACATGGCTGAGGGACAGGAGCTGTATGCAATTATACCGCCGAATGACAAGGGAACGATCATCGTGTACCCATCCATGATGACCGAAGACGGCGAGTATGCCGACGACAGGAGCAATCCCCTCCACGTGGGGGAGCCCGGCGAACCGCTATTGCTGCGGTGCAACCTCAGCGAGATATACTCCAATGTGCTGATTGCCGCTACTGACGGCGGCGGGGCCATTCTCTTCCGCCCGTCGCTGTCCATGGAAAACGGGCACCTGCAGGAGATCGCAGGGGTGTACGATTTCTCAACATACGAGGAAGTGCCCGATGAGCGATCCATTCAAATCGCAACAGAGCTTCTTCTGGAAACGGACGAGGTAAAGCAGGCGGTCATGCAGGGAATGAAGGTTATGTATACCGGAGATACCCAGTGGATCGAGGGGCGCCCCTGCCTGCTGTTTGCCCTGGGAACCGACAGCGAGGATCAGTTTGTCAGAGAACGTTATTACGGCGTGTGCGACAATCTCGTCTATAGCTACGATGCCATAAGCGATACGTGGTCTACTGTCGGGCGGCAATAAAAACAAGGGGAGAACAATCATTCATATTCCGTGGGGGTCCACGGAAAAAAGAAGTGATCTGCCGGCTCCGGTCGGAAAAGTATATGGATCATTCTCACAATTGGAAAGGAGCTTTTATTATGGGACTTATTAAAGCGGGTATCGGTGCATTGGGTGGCACTCTTGCCGACCAGTGGAAGGAATTTTTCTACTGCGAGTCTATGCCCAAGGAGGTGCTGGTCACCAAGGGACAAAAGCGCGTCAGCGGCAGGTCCTCCAATACGAAGGGGAGCGACAACATTATTTCCAACGGCTCCGGTATTGCCGTGGCCGACGGGCAGTGCATGATCATCGTGGAGCAGGGCAAGGTGGTGGAGATCTGCGCCGAGCCCGGCGAATTTACATACGACACCTCCACGGAGCCCTCCATCTTCTCCGGCAATCTGGGGGACAGCGTCCGCGCCACCTTCCAGACCATCGGCAAGCGCTTTACCTACGGCGGCGACACCGGCAAGGACCAGCGGGTGTACTATTTCAACACCAAGGAGCTTATTGACAACAAATTCGGCACGCCGAATCCCATCCCCTTCCGTGTGGTGGATTCCAAGATCGGTTTGGATGTGGACGTTTCGGTGCGCTGCTCCGGTGTTTATTCGTATAAGATCGCAGACCCTCTGCTCTTTTACACCAATGTCTGCGGAAATGTGGAGAAGGAGTATACCCGGGACGAGCTGGATAGCCAGCTGAAAACCGAGTTTGTCAGCGCTTTGCAGCCGGCCTTCGGTAAGCTGTCCGACCTGGAGCTGCGCCCGAATCAGATCGTCAGCCACAATACCGACCTGGAGGATGCCATGAATGTGGCGCTCCCTGCCAAGTGGGGCGAGCTGCGCGGTCTGAAGGTAGTCAGCATTGCCCTGGGTTCGGTCACGCTGCCGGAAGAGGATGCGGAGATGATCAAGCAGGCCCAGCGCACGGCCATCATGCGGGATCCCACCATGGCGGCAGCCACGCTGGTGGGCGCACAGGCGGATGCCATGAAGACGGCGGCAGGCAACCAGGCAGGCGCTATGACCGGCTTTATGGGCATGGGCATGGCCATGAATGCCGGCGGCGGCATGAACGCACAGAACCTGTTTGCCATGGGACAGCAACAACAGCAGCAGGCGCAGCAGCAGGCTCCGGCGGCACCGGCAGCCCCGGCAGCGGGCGGCTGGAAATGTTCCTGCGGCGCAACCGCCACGGGTAAGTTCTGCCCGGAGTGCGGTGCCAAGAAACCGGAGCCCGTACAGGCCGGCGCATGGAAATGCAAGTGCGGCGCTACGGCCACCGGCAAATTCTGCCCCGAATGCGGCTCTCCCAAGCCGGCGGATTCCGAGGGCTGGACCTGCACCTGCGGCACTTTGAATAAGGGTAAATTCTGCCAGAGCTGCGGCGCCAGAAAACCCGAGGGCGCACCGCTCTACCGCTGCGATAAATGCGGCTGGGAGCCGGAGGATCCGACGAATCCGCCGAAGTTCTGCCCCGAATGCGGAGATATATTCGACGATAACGATAGAAAATAAAACTGCTGCTTAGCGGGAACCGTATTAACGGAAGTGTTGTTTCGGCCAGGTATGAACGGCTTAGACAAAAAGCCGTTCATACCGCCGAAAGGCTTTTGCGCAGCAGGATAAGCTTCCCTGCCGGCGAGACGGCAAAGAATTTTTGTGTGATTTGTTAGAGAGTGGTTTTGCATTTGCTTGCAAAAGGAGATCCTGTTATGAGTAAAAGAAAAAAAGACATTAAAATGACCATATTTATCATGGTCGCCGGCATCGGCTTGATAATTGCGGGTGTAATCGGAATTGTTACAAGCAGAATCGACAGCAGGGAATATAAAAACTCAACCGATATACGGAAAATTCCCGCTGTCATTGTTGACTTTTCAACCAAAGACGATAAGGATGATTCCGGTGATGTTCGTTATACAACATATGAATTTAAAGTTTCATATGTTATTGACGGAAAAACCTATAAGGGAAAATATGAAGAACGCGTCTGGTCAAGGTCGAGCAGCTACACAAAAAAATATACCTATGATAAATTGAGAAAAGGCGACACAATAGACGTCGAGGTTTATAAAACCTCAAAAGGTGATTACAAGCTTTCGCCTGAGGGAAATCCCGTTGATTTTCTGCTCTATTGTGCGGCAATCCCCGTCGGCTTGTTCTTTGTTGTCATAATGATATGCGACGTTGTAAAAGACAACCGAAAAAAGAAAAGCGAAAACGAAGTGATCAGCAAGGAATAAATCAGAGGTGCTTTTATGGATTTATCAGTAGCACTGATTATTGCGGCTTCCTTTGCTATTTTATGTACATTCTATATCGGTAAAAGGATACTTACCATAGATTTTTCGGAATACAGCTCCAAAAACTCTAAAAAAGCCAAACTGGAAAGATTGCTTGCGAAAAAGGAAACGCCCCTTCAGAATTCAAAAATCCGAAGAGATATGAGAAACGCCTTTGAAAGAATTCTGATACCGCTGGGGAATGCGGATCAAGACCTTCTTCCGGCAAGAATGGATATGGCATTCCGGAAAAAAACCGTCAGTCAAATCAACAGACTTCATAGGAATAAGCTTTGCCGCAAAATTTACGTCACAGATGTTGTTCCCATTCCTAAAAGTCAATTTGAAACATGGAGCGATGACGGCAGAGAATGGCGGGAATCGGTTTTAATGTGCAGCACACTGGAGCGTTTTGAGTCAACCGAAGGCAACATGGTTCAGAGCGAGATATATCGTAAGAATTCATATCTCAGAATACTTCAGTCAAGACACGTTCGCCGCACCGATCAAAAAGAGAATAAGAAAAGCTATTATAACGATATGTTGAGCATAATCTGCCCGTCCTGCGGTGCAAGAGTCAAGCTTAACAGTCAGCAGGTTACCTGTGAATACTGCGGCGCCGTAATAAAAAACGAGTTTTACGATTGGCAGACCGAGTCGTTTGAGATTTATGAATCTATCAGTACAAACCTGAAAAGTTTTTTACAGCTTCTTGTGTCCGGCTCCATACTTTTCTTATGTGTCTTTCTGTGCTTATATCTGATCAAGGACACCGAGATTTCCCTTGCCGCCGGCGTTGGTGCAGCGGTTCTGACTTTCGGGGGAATCGTTACACCGATTATCTGCGGGAAAATCAGGCAAGAAAAGCTTGCCGGAAAAATTGTAAGATATTCCGAGAATTATCTCAGAGCCTGCTTAAACGAACACTTTTGGGAGAATGAAAACGACGAAGATCTGCTTGATTTCAGCGTTGGTACAATTAAGCTTTTAAAAGTTGCCCACACAGAAGAAACAACAACCGTTACGGCTGACATTTTCGGAACTGAAACCTTTCTTCCCGAAAATCAGAAGCCGTATACAGAAAAATTTAAAAAGAGATTGATCATACAAAGAGCAAGATATCCCGAAAAACGAAAAGCGGACGGCGAGTTTTTTGCCGAAAAGGATTGCCCGTCCTGCGGCGCCAACTTCATGCCTGATGAAAACCACTGCTGTTCGTTCTGCGGCTACGGCTTACAGGTCAACAATGCAAAATGGATCGTTAAGAAAAATCAATAAATGGAGGATCAAAGCATGGGATTATTTGACAAAAAATACTGCGACATCTGCGGGGAGAAAATTGGACTTCTGGGAAACCGAAAGCTGGAGGACGGCAATCTCTGTAAGGATTGCGCAAGAAAGCTCTCGCCGTTTTTCAGCGAACGGCGGAGCTCGACGGTGGAGGACATCAAGCGCCAGCTTGCTTACCGTGCGGAAAACGAAAAGAAGCTTGCCGGCTTTGCCCCGTCGATCACCTTTGACGGGAGCAAAAAGGTTTACATCGATCCTATAGGGGAGCGGTTCATCGTTACCAGTCTTTCCAACTGGCGCAGCGGCAACCCCGACCTTATTGCGTTTTCGCAGGTACTTGGGGTGGACACGGATATCCGGGAGAATAAGGAGGAGATCTTTTACGAGGACTCCGAGGGAAATGAGAAGAGCTATGTGCCGCCCCGCTATGCCTGCGACTATGAGTTCAATGTGACGATACGGGTGGATTCTCCATGGTTTAGTGAGATCGAACTGGAGCTGAGCGACGGCAACCGACCCGACAGCCCCTATACGGACCTGTACCGCCAATATGAGCGGAAAATGCACGAGCTTGCAGACATTCTGATGCGCCGGGATAACAGAAACCGGGTCTGGGACGGCGGCAGTACGATGAATCGGGTGGATAGCACGGGCATCCGTCAGGAAAGACCTGCTTCCGCGCCCAATGCTATGGGCAGCGAGACATGGGTATGCCCGTCCTGCGGCGCACAAAGCAGCGGAAAATTCTGCGCAAACTGCGGCACCCCCAAGCCTGTAGTCAGCTCCGGCTGTACAAACTGCGGGTGGAGACCCTCGGCGGGACAGGGTATGCCGAAATTCTGCCCGGAGTGCGGCAGGCCGCTTCGGTAAATCATGAAGCGCAAGGCGCGCATGGCTGCAGCGGTTGTGCTTGCATTCCTGCCGATTTTTGGGCTTTTGGGCTGCGGCGAAAGTGAAAAGTTTACTGCTGATGATCTTGTTTTGATCCATACCGTTTATTACGGAACGGAAAGGAACCCGGTGTATTGCTTTGCTTTAAAAAAGGAAGAAAATGGCTGGTTATTCTCTGCGGATTGCCTTGTGGGAGAGCAGAAGGAGCACTATGCCTCCTTCGAATCGTTTCCGGTACCGGCGGAGGATGCAGCGGGATTCCTTCAGATTATTAGCGAGGATGGCGAGATAAAGAAGCTTTACAAGCATCGCAATCCAATACGGTTTTTTCACATACCTGACGTACCGGCACGCAGCCTGGGAATGACTTTCTGTGACGGAAGCACGATGGAGAAGGACGCGGAACTCGGCGACAGGGCACTTGATTATCTCTATGTGCTTGCCGACAGATATTATAAGGCGGCTGAAGGCTCAGCAGAGACTCCACCAGATACAGCAACGAGCTGAATATCATTGTGCAAAAGCAAGAAAAGCTAAAAACAAACCGACGTTGTCAGAAAAAGGAGGAAAATTATGGCTAATCAATGTGCTATCTGTGGTGCGGACATCAATCTGATCCAAACGCAAAAGCTGTCGGACGGCAACTGCATTTGCCGCAAGAACTGCAGGAAAAAGGGCTTCAAGGTGTATGACTATGTGCATAGCAATCTTCCGGGTGTCAAGGCGCATCTTGCACAGGTGGAGCGCGGCACCAAGCTGTGGGACCACTATTTCGTTCCGAGGGAGAAAGCAAAGGATAAGAGCAAAAAGCTGAAGCGCTTAGGCACCTATCTCTATGTGGCAGCGGATATCGGGCTGATGGCGTATGTGCAGAACGATTACAAGTTTATGATGTTCGGCAAGACCACCCGCGCCTGCGTGTACCGCATTGCCGACCTGCGCAGCTATAAGTATGAGGAGCAGCTTGTTAAAAACGGCGATAAGAGCGAGAAGAAGCCTTTTGCAAGACTCAGCTTTACCAATACGCAGGGCCTTTACGAATTCGTTCTCCCCATGAACAACATAAAGGATTTTGAAGCGCTCAAAAAATACTTCGATACGCTGTTCGGCGTACAGAATACACTCGGCAACGCCTCGAACGTTTGGAAGCAGCAGATGACCGCAGTTAAGGATATCGCGGCAGGATTTTCTGCCACGGTAAAGGGTGAGGCCGATGCCGGCGACAAGGCAGCGCAGGCAATCGACTCCCTGGATGCCGCAATCTACGGTGACCGCACCGAGTGGATTCAGAAAGCAGATGCGGCCCTTGCGGCATTTAATGGGTGAATTTCTTTAAGAGAGGAGATCTATTCATGCAAACCTTGCAGGAATATAAATGCCCCTGCTGCGGCGGCGCGATAGCCTTTGACAGCACACTCCAGAAAATGAAGTGCCCTTATTGCGACACGGAGTTTGAAATGGAGGCGCTGGAGGGCTACGACGCCGAGCTGCAGAGCGAAAAATCAGACAATATGGAATGGGAAACCTCGGCCGGAGGAGACTGGCAGGAGGGAGAAACCGACGGCCTGCGCTCGTATGTGTGCAAGTCCTGCGGCGGCGAGATCGTAGGCGATGCCAACACAGCGGCTACTGCCTGCCCCTTCTGCGGCAATCCCGTGGTGATGATGGGCCAGTTCTCAGGCGCTCTCAAGCCGGATCTTGTGATCCCGTTCAAGCTGGATAAAAAGGCGGCAAAGGCGGGGCTGATGAAGCATCTGACCGGGAAGCGGCTGCTGCCAAAGATTTTCAAGGATCAGAACCATATCGACGAGATCAAGGGTGTCTATGCACCCTTCTGGCTTTTCGACACCGATGTGGATGCGCAGGTGCGTTACCGGGCCACAAAGGTCCATACATGGAGCGACAGTGACTATGATTACACCGAAACCAGCCACTTTATGGTGCATCGGGGCGGCAGCGTCGGCTTTGAGCATGTTCCGGTGGACGGCTCCTCTAAAATGGCGGATGACCTGATGGAATCCATTGAGCCGTACAATATTTCGGATGCGGTGCATTTCCAGACGGCTTATCTTGCCGGCTATGTGGCGGATAAGTATGATGTGACCGCCGAGGAAAGCGTTGACCGGGCAAATCAGCGGGTCAAGCGGTCTACCGAGGAGGTATTTGCCGAGACGGTAGAGGGGTATACCACCGTTACACCGGAAAACACCAATGTGCAGTTCCATGGCGGAAAGGCCCGGTATGCGCTTTATCCGGTGTGGCTTTTGAACACCACATGGAACGGCAATCAATATGTCTTTGCTATGAACGGTCAGACCGGGAAATTCGTCGGTGACCTGCCGGTGGATAAGGCTGCGGCCAAGCGCTGGACGTTTTTGCTGGCGGCGATATTCTCAGCGGCTTCCTACGGCGTTGCGTGGGGCTTGCACCTGATAGGGCTGATTTAAGGAGGGGACGGAATGAAAAAGAAAATACTGACACTGTTATTCTCGCTTATTCTGTGCCTTTGTATAGTGACTCCCGCCTTTGCAGCGCAGACGGATGGCTTCGCAAGCGAATATGAGCGCGTGCAGGACTTGGCGGGGCTGCTCTCCGGCAACGAGGAATCGTTGCTTGTGACAAAGCTTAATGAGCTCAGCGAGCGTCAGAAAATGGACATTGTCGTGCTGACCACTGACACGCTGGACGGGAAAACTCCGCGGGACTATGCCGATGATATTTATGATTACGGCAACTTTGGCTACGGCGAAAGCAAGGACGGCGCGCTGCTCCTTATCAGCATCGAGGACAACGACTGGTACATATCCACCTGCGGCTACGGCATTACGGTCTTTACGGACGCGGGCATTGAGTATATCGGCAAGCAGATAAAGGGAGATCTGTCCGACGGTAATTTTGCGGGCGCCTTTGATAAATTCGCCGATCTTTGCGATGACTTCATCACACAGGCAAGAACCGGCGAGCCTTACGATGTAAAGAATCTGCCCAAGGAGCCACTTTCCCTTATCTGGATCCCTATTGCCATCGTTGTGGGCTTCGTCCTATCCCTCATCATAGTGGGCAATATGAAAGCAAAGCTGAAAACGGTCCGCTTCCAGGCGGCTGCAAGCAACTACATAAAGGACAACAGTCTGAACATTAACGAGAGACGTGATCTGTTCCTGTATAACACTGTCACACGCACGGCGAAGCCCAAGAACGATGATTCCGGAGGCGGGAGCAGCACCCACACATCTTCCTCTGGCACGACCCACGGCGGCGGGGGCGGTAAATTCTGATGCAGCTTTCCCCCTGCAAAAAATACTTTATAAAGGAGAGATAACCCGTGAGTATCTTTGATAAGCTGAAAAGCACAGCCGGGCAGGCGGTAAATGCCGCCGCACAATCCCTGGGCAGTAAGCGGGAGAGATTTACCTTTGCAGCACTGCCGGAGAGCCTTGCCGAAATGCAGGCACTTCCCGAGGCAAGCCTCGACACGCCCTTCAAGACGGCGGCACTTACAGTTCTCGCTTTGTGTGCATATGCGGCAGACAAGAGCATTGGAACGGAGATGCTGAATTGGCTGCGCGGACCCCGTCCGCTGAACGGACAGGAAATTTCTTTCCTGAACGACCGCTTCCGCGATGGCAAGACCTACCTGCCGTTTACCTATTTCGCCGGCTCCACACCGGACAACAACTACACACCCACCCAGCCGTATACGATCACCATTGAGAGCAACCATGTGTCCGGCGAGGAGCAGGGGTATATGAAGCTGTTTATCCCCTGCGGCGGAGCAGACGCTCCCCGTCCTATCAAGATGCGCCAGCGGGGCAGCGACGGCAAGTGGTTCTTGTGGGAGCAGTATCTGCTGACGGGTGTGCGCACGCCGAAGGCTGCCGATCCGTGGGCATGATGGCTTGACAAGGAGGGAAAATATGGATATTCGGGGAATTTGGAAGGTCAAGGAGATCCGTGTGCCTACACCGGACGGAGTGAAGGTCTTTACCCCTGACAACCCGCCGCAGGAGGAGCGGTTTGAGGGCAGCGCCGAGCTGATGAACTATCGGACGGAGTTTGCCGAGGACGGTATGCTCAACACACTTATGTTCGTGCCGGAGGAGATGCGCCAGGAGGCTGCCAAGCAAGGGGTGGAGGTCCGGGAGGACGGCTACGCCGCCATCGAAAGCACCACCTGGAAGGAGGCAGACGGCAAGTTCTATTACGATACCGGGATTCAGGGCGAGACGCTGGGGGAGCCGGTGGATCCCTTCATGGAGATCTCCGTCACAGAGGACGGGTGCCTGCTGTATGGGCTGGGAATGATCCTTCTGGAAAGGGCCTGAGTCGAATACGGATGATCCCTATGTACAATTCATAAACGGGAGAGGCTTGCTGCGGCAAGCTTCTTTCCGAAAGGCACCGAATGAAATTCGGTGCCTTTCGGAAAGGAAGGATCCATGAAAAAGCGAATAATATGGGGCCTGTGCTTAGGTTTACTGATACTGTTCTGTTCCGCCTGCGCAAAAAAGCAGCATGCGAATGATGACGGCAATGCGTATTACGGAGGGGATCCTATGGATTTCAAAAGCTTTCAGCTGGTGCAAACCGATATGACGGCGCAGCGCCGCGTTTACGAGGGATACAAAACGGAAAGCGGAGTTCATCTGGAGTATTACATCAGCACGGAAATGTGGGATGATAAGACCTCCGGAAATGTGGAATGCCGCAATGTCGTTCGCGCAATTGACGCAGATGAGAGCGTTTTTCAAAAGCTATGCGCAGTATTCGGCAATTACAAAATAGCGGAATGGGCAGGCTTTCGAGGGTACGATTCCCATGCCCTTGACGGCAGCGGTATGTGCCTTGAGGTCGTGCTGGCGGACGGGACGGAGATAAACGCCCAGGGAACCAACCGCTTTCCGAAAAACTATTCCTTATTTGCGCAGGAGCTTTGTAAGCTCATAACAACCGAAAGAATAAGCTCGGTGCATTTTAGCGACGGCGCCTATGAGATCACACTGCCGGAAAGCTGGGTGGGTGCCGTTACGGCGAGCTTTTCCGAAAACCAGGTGGCATTTTTCGTTGATAAGACCGGCGGCGGTGAGCTCACCTTTTTTATAATCGACAGCGATACATACGGCTATGCATCGGATGCTTATAAGGGACGAATAGAGGTCGGCCGGCTTATATCCGGGGAGGATGTGCGGTTTATTACGGCCCGGGATCATTACGCCATTGCCTCCTATGCATCTGAGGTTTCGGAGGAGGCGCTGGAGCTTTGGAAAAATTATGAAAGCGATAAGATTTCTATCGTGGAAAGCCTCCGGGGTGTAAACGGGTATGCGTTTTATCCTGATGTAATTGCCGCCAAACGGCAGGATTTGCGATAACGGTTCCCGAGAGGAGAAAGAGTATGAAAAGACTGATAATTGCTTTTATTACATGGATGCTTGTGGGAGTAACGGTCACCGCAACCTGGGCGGCGGGCCCGGCGAAGCCTGTGATTGAGGCGGAAATGCCGGATTGCTATAGCTATATCGGCGGCAGTGGGATCACTTTGTATACCAATGCCAGTGCGTCCGACGGCGGTACGCTGAAATATCAGTGGTATGTCACGGATATAGAAAACATGGCGATGATTCGTGCCATTGACTACGCAGAGGGAGACAGCTATCGGGTGCCGGAGGAATTGGGTGTGAAATGGTACTGCTATGCTGCGTGGAATGTGGCGGGAGGCGCACAAAGCGAGCCCGCATACAGCCGCCTGATCCGGGTGGAATTCTATGAAAACAGCCCTGCCCATACCCACAGCTTCGGCCAGTGGATGGTAACCACGGAGCCAACCTGTACAGAGGAAGGTATCAAGACGCGGGAATGCGACTGCGGCGTTACCGAACGGGCAGCTGTTCCCGCCGTCGGACATAGTTGGGATGCGGGAAGAATAACCCGGGAGCCCACCGCTGAGGCAGACGGCGAAAGGACCTATAACTGCCTTGTGTGCAAGGCAATGAGGACGGAGCCGGTAAAATACAGCGGAAGTCTTGAAGGCGACAATGATGAAAAAAGCAATACTGCCCCGGATAAGAACACGAGTACCGATCCAAAAGGAGATCACGAAAGTAATACAGAACCAACTTCTCCTGTAGAGGGCGAGAGGGCTTCTTTTCCATGGTGGATTGTTGCCGTTATCGCCGCAGCGGTGATTGGTGTGGCTATTTTGGCAATTGTTTTAATTCGGAAAGCACTTCTGATTCGAAAAAATGATGAGGAATGATAAAAATCGTTTTGGACATTCAGAGTTGTATCCATGTTCGCACCATGGAGTGGACTGATGTCCATAAAGCAGACACCAAAAAATCAAACAGGCATAAACAACTGTAACAGAGCTCAGCCGAGGATTTACAGTTGCGCTTGTCGGTCATAGGTGACCCGGTTAAGACAATCTTTGATTTCACGGGTTTCCAAACGCTTTTCGGTTTGGGCACAGAGCTCAAGAATCGAAATAACCTAAAAACAATAGGCGGCGACGGAGAGGTGTCCCTGCTCCATCGGAAGCGCGCCGCTACGGACAGATTTTTCCTTTTCCGTATGACCAAGCCCGGCGGCGTCACGCTGACCGGCGAGATGTGCCTCTGGGAAGACGAAACGCCCATCGGCACCGGTCTGCCGATGCTGTTTGACTTCCTGAATGAAGTCAGAATATCAAAGTAAAGTAAGGTGAAGTAATGCAGGATAACAGAATACCGCCGCAGAAAAGACCCATGACCGAGGCGGAAATGCTCCGCAGGCGTGAGCTGCGCCGTGCGGCGATCAAAAAGCAAAAGCGGAGAAGGGCGCTCTTTCTTTCCGCCTGCGGCCTTGCGGTGGTACTGCTTATAGCGGGCATCGTGCTGCTGTGCCGAGGCTGCGGCCGCACCGAGAGCAGCCCTCATAACGAGAGCATCTACGGCAGCTTTGCAATGCCCGACAAGAGCTGCGTCTATACCTTCCGTGAGGACGGCAGCGGAGAGCTGCGGCTTTCCGGCGCACCGTATAAATTCCGTTTCACGCTGTCCGGCAGGACACTCTCTATCAATTTCGAAGCCGAGGCACTGACCGACTGCGAGTACGAGGTGGCGTATACCGATACGGGGCTTGAGCTGACCGCAGGCAA